>Ga0193959_1000807_pt1 | contig 12766 bp, 9 predicted proteins | sample FB_2_MG_FD_140333 | JGI IMG/M metagenome (GOLD analysis project Ga0193959, IMG submission 140333) | Microbial mat bacterial communities from the Broadkill River, Lewes, Delaware, United States - FB_2_MG | ecosystem: Environmental > Aquatic > Freshwater > River > Microbial mats | place: USA... | reverse complement strand
AAGAAGAAGAACTAAATGGTACAAGTCGTAGGACTTATTAATACTATAAAGAAGATTTTTCTCAGTATTTAAAAGAGTGCTTTCTGCATCTTTTTTGTGACAATACAACATATGTAAAGCCTTTGTGCGAATAAGTCGTCTACTAATCATTATAAAGAACCTTTTTTGTTATCGAATAAAGTCACAAAGATAATATCTTTTGTGTTTACAACAAAGTATTAAAATATATTATGTCTAAATAACGCTGTACAATTGATAAATAGGCTATTTTTAAGGGTGAGATATATTGTTATACTGATTTTGTTGAAAAACAATAACGGTTGTAGGTCTGATAATTTAAATATTTTTTTACTTTTGAAAAGTATAATACCTAATACATTAAACCACCATGATTAAAGATGAAAAAACTATTGAGATAAAAAAAAATGATGCTAGTAGAGAGGTTTTTTCGAAATCCGTAAAAGCTGGAAAAAGAACCTATTTTTTTGATGTTAAGCGAAATCGAAAAAATAATCTTTATTTAACTGTTACTGAAAGTAAAAAGCGTTTTATAGGCGAAGGAACAATTGTGTTTGAAAAGCATAAAATTTTCTTGTATGAAGAAGATTTTGATAGTTTTAAAGATGCTTTTTTAGAGGTGCTTGACTGCGTGGATGATTTGATAGAGAATGAGAGTTTGTGTAGCTTCGAAAATGCAGAGAATAGAAGAAAAGACCATACACAAAAAGATTTTTTATGATATGGGTGTAAAAGATTTTTTGATAAAAGATAAGGAGAGTTATAAATATTAAGCTCTCCTTATTTTTTATTTAAAGAAATAACTAACAATTTCTTCTTCTAATGGTATTTTTACATTGGTGATTAAATAATCGGTATTTAAGAAATTTCCGTATTCGTTACAGTGAGCTATAGCTGTTGCAAAAAGTCTTTTTATAGGAATTTTAAGTGGTACTAAGACAAGCCCAAATAAGTAATTTTTATCAGAAAAGTACATCTCTTCAATTGTAGAACTAAACTGTGATATAACCTCAGAAAATTCTTCAGTAATTATGTTTTGTTCTGCATAACTTAGTTCTTTTTTGTTGGAAACAGGAATTGCCAAGCAGTATCGTAGTTTGCCATTTTTACCTCCCAGCCCAGTTGTTATGAAAATCTGATTTTGGTCTAATAAAGAGCTTTCAATTAGCATTTTGTTTTCTTGGCATGCAATAAGTGCCCACTTTCTTATTTCACCGTTGCTTTGTTTTAAAAATTGTTCTAATGCTCGTAATGCTTCAACATCGTTTAATATTGAAAGACTTAGTATAGCCTTTTTTAGTTCTGTGTTTTTGTTATTGGCAGATTTTAGAACTTCAATAGCTTGTAACTTATTTAAATACAGTTGGTTTTTTTTAAACTCTTTAGATAGCTCGAAGTATTCTAGCTGAATGTTTATATCAATCTCTTCTTCTAAAATATTTAGGTTGCCATCTAAATTTCCAATTATGGTTTGTATTTTATCGTAAATGGTTTCGTCTATGCTCACGTGTTTAATTTTTTTTAAGAAAAGTAGTAAAAACCTATTAATATATCAATTTTATAATTTCTCATAATAAACCCCATTATTATGGGATTTGGCCTTAGGTTTTATTGGTTTATCTTTGAAAGCTATTAAAATTTACCGAATGAAATTGTCTGATTTAAATACAAGCGAAGAAGGTGTTATTGTTAAAGTGTTAGGACGTGGTGCTTTTCGCAAACGCATTATAGAGATGGGTTTTATTAAGGGGCAATTGGTAAAGGTTATTAAAAATGCCCCTCTTAAAGATCCCATACAATACGAAATTATGGGGTACGAGGTTTACCTTCGTCGCCATGAGGCAAGTCATATAGAAGTTGTGTCGGTTGAGGAAGCATTGAAGATGGATGCTATTGATTACAATGGTGTTATTGATTCGGATGTTTTGAAGAATTCTGCCTTTAAGCAAGGTAACACAATAAACATAGCTCTTGTTGGGAATCCAAATTCAGGTAAGACAACTTTATTTAATAAAGTTTCGGGAGCGAAAGAACATACTGGTAATTATAGCGGAGTTACTGTTGGTTCAAAAACTATAAGTTTCGAATATGAGGGTTATACTTTTAATATCACCGATTTGCCTGGAACCTATTCTCTGTCGGCATATTCTCCTGAGGAGTTGTATGTACGTGAATATATTATTGAGAATATTCCCGATGTTGTTGTTAATGTTATTGATGCTTCAAATTTAGAGCGTAATTTATATCTTACTACTCAGCTAATTGATATGGATATAAAGGTTGTTACAGCCTTAAATATGTATGATGAGCTTGAGCGAAATGGTGATAAGTTTGATTATATAAGCCTTGCTAAGATGATTGGAGTGCCTATGGTTCCTACTGTTGCGTCGAAGGGGAAAGGTATGGCTCTGCTGTTTGATAGAATTATACAAGTTTATAATGATAACGACCCCATTTTACGTCATATTCATATTAATTACGGGAAAGATACTGAAAAGGAGATTTCTATTATCCAAACAGAAATATATAATAACCTTCATAAATCGATTATTGACCATTATTCTACCCGATATCTTGCTATTAAATTATTAGAAAAGGATACAGAAATTAGTGCTTTGGTTGATAAATTTGGCGACCAGTCTGTTATTGATGTATGTAATAGGAGTATAAGAAGGCTAGAGGGAATTCTTAATGATGATAGCGAGACCATTATTACTGACTCTAGGTATGGTTTTATTGCTGGAGCACTTCGTGAAACATTTAAAGGCAGTAAACATCAAAAAAATAAATTTACTCGTGTTATCGACTCAATTGCTACTCATAATGTTTGGGGGTATCCTGTTTTCCTTTTTTTAATGTGGTTAATGTTTTTTTCTACATTCTTTATTGGAAAATATCCTATGAATTGGATTGATAAGGGAATAATCCTTTTGTCCGATTTTCTTTCTCAAAACATGACCGCTGGTCCTTTTAAAGATTTGTTGATAGATGGGGTTATTTCTGGAGTTGGTAGTGTGTTGGTTTTCTTACCTAATATATTAATACTGTTCTTGTTTATTTCAATATTCGAAGATACTGGATATATGTCAAGAGCAGTTTTTATTATGGATAAAATAATGCATAAAGTTGGATTGCATGGAAAATCATTTATTCCATTGCTGATAGGTTTTGGGTGTAATGTTCCAGCTATTATGTCAACTAGGATAATAGAGAATAAGAATAATAGAATTGCTACAATGCTTATTGTTCCCTTTATGTCGTGTAGTGCCCGTTTACCTGTGTATTTATTGATTATAGGGGCTTTTTTTAGTGATTATGCAGGTACAGTTCTCTTTCTGGTTTATTTAACGGGGATTTTGCTTGCTGTAATAGTGGCGATTGTTTTGAATAAATTTGTCTTTGTTAAAGAAAATGTTCCTTTTGTAATGGAATTACCACCTTATAGAATTCCTACCTTTATTTCTGTAGTAAAGCATATGTGGACTAAGGCTGGACAGTACCTTAAAAAAATGGGAGGTGTTATTTTAGTTGCAGTAGTGATTATTTGGACATTATCTAACTATCCGCACAATAAAGCGATAAATGATCGTTTCGATAATTGTATTGCTACCTTAAAAGAAAGTTCGTTGTCTGAAACAGATATAAATAACCAAATTAGTGCCATGCAGAAACAGAAAAAAGCCGAGTTGCAAGAGCAATCTTATTTGGGACGACTGGGTCATTTTATTGAGCCTGTAATTAGTCCTTTGGGTTTCGATTGGCGGATGGGAGTGGCTTTGTTTACAGGTATTGCGGCAAAAGAAGTTGTTGTTAGTACACTTGGTGTAATTTATCAGGTTGACGACGATAGTTCGCCCGATAAATTATCAGAAAAAATTAAAAGTGCTAAATACGACAGTGGGGTGAAAAAAGGTCAGAACGTTTATTCACCAATTGTTGCTATAAGTTTCTTGGCTTTTATTTTAATATATTTCCCCTGTGTGGCTGTTATTGCTTCAATATCTCGCGAAAGTGGAAGTTATAAATGGGGGCTTTTCTCAATTTTATTTACTACTTCGTTGGCTTGGGTTGTCTCTTTTGTAATATTTCAATTAGGTTCAATTTTTTAAACTGATATGATACAGGAAATTTTAACTTACTTGGCAATTGTTTTATCTATAGTTTTTATATTAAGAAAAATATGGAAAATTTTCATTGCTAAGAAAAAGACAAAAGGTTGCGATTCGTGTAGCTCGTGTGATGATAGTTTAATAAAATAGTCATTCAAAGCCTACTTTTGTATTCGGATAACTAGGATCTGCCAGATAGTACTTTAAACCTAAATAATTTGTGTTTACACCACGCACCATCCTTATTTGAAGAGCTGTTGCTATATGATTATTATAAATTGTAGCTATTGTTGGTATGTCGGTTAATAGTCTTACTAAAGCCACAAAAAATATTACTTTATCTTCACAGTCAGAGTAGTCGTAAAATAAATATTCATCAGGGAAAAGTTGCTTTTGTTTTTTAAAGTTGAACTGATCTAATTTATAACCTGTAATAGTATTTGTTAGATAAAGCAGGAAGTTGATTTTTTCTTTATCTGTCATGTTTTTTATAATTGGTATAATATCTCTAGCTAAATCATCGCTTAAAGATTCGCTTATTATACTGTTAAGACCAATTTTGATATGGCATGATGGATAATTCTTGAAAAATTCAATTAGAGATTTGTTAATATGAAGGTCGAGGTTGATTAATTTATCGTTATAGATAAAGTTGTAATTTTTTTTCTCTAGGTCTTCATTAAATAATGGGGATTCGGTAAAAGATAAATCAAAGGCAAATATTTCGTAATTAAAGTCGTTGTAATATGTCTCAATTGCACTAGGCAGAGGTTCGCTTATTGAGTAATAAGGTTTTCCGTTGATAACAACATATTCTTTCTCAAAAATTATTTCGTTAAAATGATAGAGTAGGTATAGTTCGTGGTTCCATCTTCCTAGTTTAATATCGTAATTCATATATCCAAAAAGAAGCCACGAAAAGAATATTTGTTCGTTTTTATCGTCAAATAACATGTTAGAAATAATATTTGTTATTTCTATTAATCCCCAGTCATTTATGCGCTTTTTGTTGCAGTTGTAAAGTATCTGATCGATTAAATATTCAACATCTTTTGTTGGTACTTTATACCAGTAATTGGCAATTGATTCTTCATCATAAAGTTGTAGGTTTATGTTTTTTAATTTCTTTGGAATATCAAATGAAAAGTAGGTGTTGCAGTAATTTAATTGCAAGGTTTCACATTCAATGGAAGGGTCTTTTTTTACAGGTTTTAAGATTAATTTTGTATTGTTAAGATTGGCTATCTTTTTTGCATTATAAATGTATAGCTGATCAATAATATGTCGCTTTTTAGCACTTATAGGTTTTTTATTATTAAGGACTTTTTTTTCTTTTTCGTACATGCTTGGAGATAAAATAGTATATGCTATATCCCAATATGATTCTAGATAGCTTTTGTAAGCTAATTTGGTTGATTTGTTTAGTTTTTGATATGGTCCTACAATAGATTTTATTTGATTACGTTGCTCAATATTATACAATGAGAAATCGGTTCCCTGAGCAAAGGGAGAATTATTACTAAAGCAAGGCGTTATCAGTAATACAATTATTATTATGTTTTTCAAGTTCAATTTATTAAAACAGTATAAAATATAATTGTTATAAGTTAGCCTATATGTGTTTAATAATCCAGTATTTTTTTAACGATAATAATATATGAATCAATTATTATTCCTTTTTGTTAGCTTTGTTATTAATTATAATAAAAAAATAGATGATAGATTTTGATAGGAAAATTTTAGATAATGGTCTAGTTTTGTTGCATCAATACGATAAATCAACCTCATTAGCAGCTGTTAATATATTATATAAAGTTGGTTCTCGTAACGAGCATCCAAACAAAACTGGGTTTGCTCATCTTTTTGAGCATTTAATGTTTGGGGGATCTGCCAATATTCCTGAATTTGATACTCCTTTACAGCTAGTAGGAGGAGAAAATAATGCATTTACAAATAACGATTTTACAAATTATTACATAACCTTACCTGTCGATAATATCGAAACCGCATTTTGGTTAGAGTCTGATAGAATGCTTAAACTTGATTTTTGTGAGAAGTCTTTGTCAGTTCAGCGTCAGGTTGTAATAGAGGAATTTAATCAGCGATATCTAAATCAGCCTTATGGAGATGCTTGGCTGCTTCTTCGTCCTTTAGCATATAAAGAACATCCGTATAGTTGGGCAACAATAGGTAAAGATATCACACACATTAAAGATGCTACATTAGATTATGTGAAGGAGTTTTTTTATTCACATTATGCTCCGAATAATGCTATTATTTCGGTTGTGGGAGATATTGATTTTGATACAACAGTATCACTTGTAGAAAAATGGTTTAGTGATATTCCGTTTCGAGAAATATCTAAAGTAATTATTCCTGACGAGCCTGTTCAAACAGAGAAAAGAACTCTTGAAGTATTCCGTAATGTTCCTTCAGACTCTATTTATTTGGCTTTTCATATGTGTAATAGAACTCATGATAATTATTACGTTTGTGATTTGCTCTCTGATTTATTGTCAAATGGTAGATCGGCACGTTTATACCAAAATCTGGTTAAGGAAAGACAACTTTTTTCTGAAGTAAATGCATTTATTACAGGTGATATTGATGCAGGATTATTTGTTGTAACAGGAAAACTTAATCCTGATACAACTATGGAAATTGCCGAAAAGGAATTTTTTAATGAGTTGAATAACTTGAAAAGTACTTTGGTTGACGATATTGAGTTGCAAAAAGTTAAAAATAAAGTAGAGGCCACTTTTGTATACAATGGTGTTGATGTTCTAAATAGAGCAATGAATTTATGCCAATATGAATTTATTAAAGATGCCGATATGGTGAATACCGAGATGAGTAGATATAATAGAGTTACTTCTGAGCATATTAAAAGTATTGCTGAAGAGATCTTTACTGAAGAGAATTGCTCGGTTTTGTATTACAGAAAAAATAATAATAATGAATAGATCTATAGCGCCTCAATTTAAGCAAATTAGCGATGTTTCGCTTCCTGAAATTTCAAAAAGACAGTTGTCTAATGGTATTCCTGTCTATTTTATGGAATCTGAAAATGATGATGTTGTTAGGTTCGATATTGTTTTTAAAGCAGGTAATTGGTACCAGAAAAAACCTCTTGTATCGGCTATGACAAATGGTCTTATGCGAGAGGGAACAGTAACCATGACGTCGAAACAGATAGCCGATAAAATTGATTTTTATGGATCGCATCTTCAGCCTTATTGCGAGAAAGACAATGCAGGTTTTGTTTTGTATACCTTAAAAAAGCATCTTGATAAGACTCTCGCAATTTTATCAGAAATAGTAAAAAATCCTTTGCTATCGGAAAGCGAGTTAGAAATATTGAGACTTAAGAGCAAGCAAAGTTTTAATGTAGAGATTGAGAAAATTGCAGTAGCTAGCCGAAAGCTGTTTTTTGAATCTATTTTTGGTAGCGAAAATCCATATGGTTACAATTTAAAGGCATCAGATTATAACAGTTTTACAATTGATGATGTTTATGATTTGTATAACAGCCAGTATGTCTATTCAAACTGTTATATATTATGTTCGTGTAAGGATATTGAAAACGATTTGAAAATTATTGATGGTTATTTTGGAGATAAATTTGGTGGGGGAGAAGCATACTGCGGTGATTTTATTTTTCAGCAAACTGATTCACAACTAATAATATCTGAGAAGTCAAATGCTTTGCAGTCATCAATACGAGTTGGATGCCCTTCAATAGATAAATATCATCCCGATTATTCTAAGCTAAAAATTGCTAATACATTGCTTGGTGGGTATTTTGGATCGCGATTGATGAAAAATATTCGCGAGGAGAAAGGTTATACTTATGGTATTTCATCGTCGTTATATTCGCTTCACAGATCTGGGTTTTTTATGGTTTCAACCGAAGTTGGAGCTGATGTTACAAATGAGACAATAGCAGAGATTTATAAAGAAATTGATTTGTTGCAGACTAAATTGGTTAAAAATGACGAACTTTTTTTGGTTAAAAATTATATGTTAGGCGAAATGGTAAGATATTTCGATTCTATTTTTAATCAGTTTGAGATGGTTAAGGCTGTGGTTGATTTTAATTTGGGAATGGATTTTTACGAGAAACGAATTGCCGATATAAAGAGTGTTACTCCCGAAGAAATTTTAAATTTATCTCAACAATATTTCAATAATAAGAATTTGAAGACCGTTATAGTTGGTAAGAAATAATATTTTTATTTTATGAGATCTATTAATCTATTATTTGTTACAGTATTTTTAATTTGCTCTATGGTCAATAGTTTTGCCTTAGAGCCTTTGAAACCCGTTGATATAAATGTTTCTGTTGACCCTTTTTCGAGTAGAGTAAAGATAACATGGAAAAAAAATCCAGCCGAAACTAACGTGGTTGCTGGATATAATATTAATGTTTGGTTGGTAGAGGGACAGTCTGTAAAAGTAATTGATAATGTTGCTGCTAATGTTTTTGAGTGGACCTCAGTAGTGATTGATGTTTCAGAACCTCTGTGGTATTCTGTAGGTACTGATTACGGCACTGCTGGAGGTGGTAATGAATGGGATACCACAGGGGGTAAAACCGTTTTTCTTAACTCAATATACGATCAATGTTCAAAAAAAGTGACTCTAACTTGGACTCCTTATGTTGGATGGCAAAATGGTGTAAGTAATTTTGAAATATGGGGGTCTACTTCATTAGATCCTACCTCTTTTATTCAAATAGCTGATGTTAGTAATACACTTTCTTTTGATCATATTATTAATAATAACGAGACGTATTATTATTATGTAATTGCCAAAAAGGATGATAATTTAACAACCTCTTTTTCGAATATGACAAGTAAAGTTGTTAACGATCCAAGTTTACCGAGCGTTATGAATATTAATACACTACAGAATATTGATAATGCTCAGAGCATTATAAGTTTCGATATTGAGCTAAATAAAAATTATTATGATGTTGCCTTAATAAGAATAGTTGAAGGAGAACAGACTGTTGATACTATTAGTAGATATTCAACTGGTGGTGAGTTTTCTTATACAGATAATTGGAAATCGGCAAGTAATCATAGCTATTGTTTAGTGTCATTAGATAGATGTAATCAGCTTTATTCTAGCTCAGATACTATTAAAAATATTATTATTGATGCTAATTATAGTAACGATTTTGTTTCGGTTTCGTGGTTAAAGCCATCAGATAAATTATATTCTTTTTTCTACGATTTAGATGTTTATATTTTATCAAAACATGTAAACCTTATGCAATCGGCTATTGTAAATTCTTATCATGATGATTTATTGTATTTGACTGAATCGGATGGAAATGTTATTTGTTATAGAGTTTCTTCAAAATTTGCTGGTAACAATGGAGAAGTGAACGTTATTTCAAACGAAAGCTGCGTTACTTTAGAACCAAAAGTATGGATTCCAAATGCTATTAATCCTATAAGCACGAATTCTGAAAATCGTGTTTTCGAACCACGTATGTCGTTAAAATCACCTTATTCTATTTATATATACAATAAGAACCGAGAATTGATTTTTTCAGATGAAAATCAGGGTTGGAGAGGAAAAGATAATTCAGGTGATCCTGTGAAAGATGATACCTATATTTATGTAATAGAAGTATTGTATAATCAAAATCTTAGAAGAATATATAAAGGTAGTGTAACTGTAGTGTATAAATAGAGCTATTTTTGGCTATATTGTGAATATTATTTTTTAGAAAAGCAATTTAGTTAACAGTTGTGTATGAGTTATTTTACCGAAGAAGAAGAGCGATTAATTGATCAAGAATATCAAGCATTATTAGACAACTCGTTAAAATGTTCTGGTGAGGAAAACCGTTTACTGGTTGATAAGGCATTTAAGCTTGCCCGACAAGCTCATCATGGCACACGTCGAAAGTCTGGCGAGCCTTATTTTATGCATCCAATAGCTGTTGCTCGTATTGTTTCTGAAGAAATAGGATTAGGTACAAAATCAATTATATGTGCATTAATGCACGATGTTGTTGAAGATACTGATTATACTATAAAAGATATTGAGAAGCTTTTTGGTGAAAAAATAGCTTCTATTATTGATGGTCTTACTAAAATATCGGGTGTTTTTGATAGTGAATCATCCCTTCAGGCTGAGAACTTTCGTAAGATGTTGCTTACTCTTTCAGATGATGTTCGTGTTATTCTTATTAAGCTAGCCGATCGTACTCATAATATGAGAACATTGGATTCAATGCCAGCGCATAAAAAAGCTAAAATTGCTGGCGAAACAATCTTTTTATATGCTCCCTTGGCTCATCGTTTGGGTTTACATTCAATAAAAACTGAGTTAGAAGATTTATCACTAAAGCATCAAGAACCAAAAGAGTATGCTGAAATTTTATCGAAGGTTAATAAAACAAAAGTTGAGCGCGATGTAATTATTGGTGATTTCATTAAGCCTATTCGAGAAAAATTAAGTCAGCAAAATATAAATTGTACCATTACAGGTCGTCATAAGTCGATTTATTCTATATGGAAAAAAATGCGCAAGCAGAATATTCCTTTTGAAGAGGTTTTCGATTTGTTCGCTGTGCGTGTAGTTTTTTCGCCTCAGATGGGAGTTTCAGAGAAAAGTCAGTGTTGGAATATTTATTCTTTAATAACAGATATTTACCGCCCTCGTCCTGATAGGTTACGCGATTGGGTTAGTAATCCAAAAGCAAATGGTTATGAGGCCTTACATGTTACAGTTATGGGGCCTCGCGGAAATTGGATCGAAACACAGATACGCTCAGAGCGTATGGACGATATTTCGGAGCGTGGATATGCTGCCCACTGGAAATATAAAGATTCCGAACAGCACGAAAACGAACTTGATAAGTGGATTGAACACATTCGTGAGATGCTTGAGAATCCTTCGTCAGATGCTTTGGAGTTTTTGGATGAATTTAAACTTAATTTATATTCGTCAGAGATTGTTATTTTCACTCCAAAAGGTGAGACGAAAACATTACCTAAAAATGCTACAGCTCTTGATTTTGCTTATTCTATTCATACAAAGATTGGTGATAGAGCAATTAGTGCAAAAGTAAATCATAAGCTTGTTCCTTTGAATTTTAAATTGAGTAGTGGCGATCAGGTTGAGATAATAACTTCAAAAAACACTAATATTCAACATGAGTGGCTTTCGTATGTTAATACAGCAAAAGCAAAATCGCTTATAAAAGATGCTATAAAAGCTGAAACAAAAAACCGTAAAGAAAAGGGAAAAGCTCATCTTGAAGTTGAATTATCGAAGATAAATCTTCATCCAAATTCCGATATTTTAAAAAAGCTTTTGATTGGATATAATGTTAATTCTAAAGACGAGTTATATAGTAAAGTTGGTAGTGGTATAATAACTCTTAGTAATTTATCTAAAGTGTTAAAGGCTAATTCGCCAAGCCGATGGGTAAAGTATTGGGGATTGAAGTTTGGGTCTAGTTCAAAAGCTCCGAAGCCTGTGCTTGAGTCAAAAGAGGTTGCTAAAAAAGATAAGAGTAAAACATATTTGCTAACTCAAGGTGATTATGTTGAAGATACTGATTTCACTATTGCAAAATGTTGTAGTCCTATTCCTGGGGACGATGTTATTGGTTATAGGAATACTAATAACGATGTTGTAATTCATAGAAAAACTTGTCCGCAAGCTATTAAATTAATGTCGAGTCATGGAAATATGCTTTTAGATGCGCAATGGGCAAAACAAAAGTTCTTCTCTTTTCTTGCTCAGGTTTCGTTGCAAGGTGTTGATAGACAAGGTATAATTGCGGAGATAAGTAGTCTGATTTCGAAAGATCTTGATGTAAATATGCGTAAAGTACTGATTGAAAGTCATGACGGTGTTTTTGAAGGATTTATCGATCTTTATGTTCACGATGTAAACAATCTGAATAACTTAATTTTAAAAATTGGAAAAGTTAAAGGGGTTGTTAAAGTTGCTAGAGTTGAATTAAATAGAACTAAGGAATAATTTAAATATAGTCTAAATAAGAATTATTTTTGTTATGTTTACACAAAAATAAAACTGTAATACTATGTATTGCCAAGAAACAAAAGAAACTGTAAAGAAGATATTTATAACCTTTCTTGAAGAGAGGGGGCATAGAAAAACTCCAGAACGATTTGCCATTTTAGATGAAATTTACTCTCGTGAAGGTCATTTTGATATTGAAACACTATACGATTCGATGAAGAAGAAGAAGTATAGAGTAAGTCGTGCAACATTATATAATACTATTGAACTATTGCTTGATTGTAATTTAGCTGTAAAGCATCAGTTTGGTAAAAATATTGCTCAATTTGAGAAAGCTCACGAGTGCAAGCAGCACGACCATTTAATCTGCATTGAAACAGGTAAAGTTATTGAATTTTGTGATCCTAGGATTCATGAAATTATTCAAACAGCTTGTCAAACCGCCGATTTTAAACCTTCCCATCATTCGTTATATATTTACGGTTTAAGTGCAGAAGGTGTTGAAATAAGAAAAAAAGCAAAAGCCTTAAAAGATGCTATCCAGAAATAGCATTTATTATTCTGCTAATACCTTTTTATTCAGTAGTTCTGTTACCAATTATTTGGTTGTATAGGCATTTAATTTT
>Ga0193959_1000800_pt1 | contig 12819 bp, 4 predicted proteins | sample FB_2_MG_FD_140333 | JGI IMG/M metagenome (GOLD analysis project Ga0193959, IMG submission 140333) | Microbial mat bacterial communities from the Broadkill River, Lewes, Delaware, United States - FB_2_MG | ecosystem: Environmental > Aquatic > Freshwater > River > Microbial mats | place: USA... | reverse complement strand
TCCAAAGCCATGACGGAAGAGCAACAGCGTATTCAGGAGCTGGAAAAACGGGTTAAAGAACTGGAAACCGAGAAACAGATACTAAAAAAGGCTACGGCTCTCTTGATGTCAGACGAATTCAAATCTATGCGCTGATAGACCGCTTGAGAGAGTTCTGGCCCCTTCAATTGGTCTGTCAGGCGTTTGGGATCCGACGCTCCAGTTTCTACGATCACTGCCGTAGCAAACGACGTATCAACCGTGAACGGCTGGAACTCAAGGCACACGTTAATCGGGCTTTTCATCTCAGTCGTCATGGCTTTGGCAGCCGAAGTATTCGCGATTTATTGAAGACCGAAGGCATTGATGTTGGGCGGTATTTGGTGCGCAAATTAATGAAAGAATCGGGGCTGATCAGCAAGCAGCCTGGTGCTCATAAATACAGGAAGGCGACCGCAGAGCATCTCGACATCCATAATCTGCTGAATCGCGAGTTCGCGGTTGAACAGCCCAATCAGGTTTGGTGCGGCGATATCACCTACATCTGGACAGGCAACCGATGGTCGTATCTTGCTGTTGTGATGGATCTGTATGCTCGAAAAGTGGTTGGCTGGGCGATGTCCAATAGTCCGGATGCCGAGCTGACGACAAAGGCTCTGGAAGATGCCTGGCATCGCCGGCGAAAACCGGAAGGCGTGATGTTCCACTCAGATCAGGGTTGTCAGTACACCAGCCTGAAGTTCCGTCAGCGGATCTGGCGTTATCGCATGGTTCAGAGTATGAGCCGACGCGGCAACTGTTGGGACAATGCGCCGATGGAGAGGCTGTTCCGCAGTCTGAAAAGCGAGTGGATCCCAGAGACCGGGTATCGTTCACTGCAAGAAGCCAAGATGGATATTGGCCGTTATCTGATGGGCTTTTACAACCAACAACGGCCACATAGTGTGAATGATGGAATCAGTCCTCACGCTGCAGAAGAAAAACTTAAAACTGTGTCCGGAATCAGTTGACCACTACAGAATGATGGAATCAGTCCTCACGCTGCAGAAGAAAAACTTAAAACCGTGTCCGGAATCAGTTGACCACTACAATTCCCACAATAAGCGACACACAGGTGTTCAACAAAGAGAGTCAGTTAGCGGTAGGCTATCCGCTCTCACACAAACAACCTAGGTGACCCATAGGCAACCACTACAACCAACTGACTCTGGATGAACTTGATTGGTCGGCGCGTTCAATTGCGACAAAGCTGGCCCGATCCAATAAGACCTTTTCACGAGAACTCAAGCGTCTTGAGTCGGGTTACTGTGCCCGACAGGCGGCTGATCAGGCACAGCAGCGACGTGCTCAAGCCCGTAAACACAGCGTTCTGACCGATGCCTTGTGGCACCACATTGATTGGATGATGAGTGGCAATAATTGTAGTCCTGAATAGATTGCAAAACGCACCCGTCAGGAGCGACCGAACATCGCCATCAGCACCCAATCGGTGTATCGATGGGTTCGGAAGAAAGGCCAGCAATACCGATTGCCTCGTTCCAGAAAACGGCCTTCCAACGGCGCTGGCGCGCACTTGATACCGGGAAGGGTGCGCCTTTGTGAGTCCTCCATTCTCCCCACCGCCGATCAAATACCCACCATTCCGGGTCCATTACGATATCCCCCACCTGGCTGGTACCGTAAAAGTTCACGGTGGCTCGCGAAATGCCTAGGCCAGACCTACCATAAAAACCACATAAAAACACATGAAACAGAGCTTGCAAAAAACAAGCTATAAAGAAGCCTAAATTCTCTAAACAAATAAGACACCTCTGGCCACACAGGACAATACCAAGCCACATTAATATCATCCAGCAACAATTCTACATCCACACTCGAGTCAAAAGATCGGAGACCCAACAAAGAAACTGACTTTGAGTAATACTTTCTTGAATCAACATAATAGAAATAGCTAACATCCGGCTTATAAAAAAGCCGGCCATTAACCATAATTTCTTTAGATGATTTCTCCATTATTACAATCCTAACCTGCGGCCAATACAACGACCACAGACAGATTAGAAATAATATTATCGAAATAAAACTAAGCAATGCGAAGATGAGAAAAATCATTAATAGCTCGCCTTATGCTCTTCATTCCCTTCCCCTGATTTAAAGCAAAGTAGCGGTTATAGAACGAAGACAATAAAAGTGACAATGCTATTGAAAATATCATTCCTACTATAGCTGCAGCAACAGGCCCTGCAAAAATAAACACTGAACTAACTACAATAGCTGTTGATGCAAAAGCAAAAATTGCACCTGCCAGACGACCGAGTTTGCTGCTCCATGAAAGCGATGAATCACTTAAAACACCAATTGATTCTACAACCAAAGCCAGCACACCTAAAATCGCAACTGATCTAGCTGCTTTGTAAATGCTGCTATATTTCCCATCAAACATAGGCTTACCATTTGAAGCAACACTTGTAATACCTGATAGCCAACCAAGAATCCCTCCAACTGCTGTTAGAATATATCCCCCATTCTCCCCACCACCAATCAAATACCCACCAGCCCCGGTTTCTGGGTCCAGTACGATATATCCCACCTGACTGGTGCCGTAAAAGTTCACAGGTTGTTCGTGAGCGGTGACTTCCATACCGGCATAAACCGAGTTGCGAATATCGCTTTCAACGGCGGAAGGTAAGTTAATCGCAGCCAGTGCTGTAGAAAGATTGGCTTGAGTAATGGTCCAGATTTTCTGTCCTTCGGCAGCCGCAATCTGAATGGCTTTGACCGCGCTGATACCGTGAGCAGGGTTATCTTCCGTTGAGAACATTTGCTCGGGCACCAGGTGTTCCATGGCGGAGAGACGAGCGCCACTGGCCCGGTTGTAGGCAATCCACAAATCCGTGTCGTTGCTTTCGTGTACCAGCAAGTGAGTGATGTGGTCGACGTCCATCGTCAGCCCCTTAATGGAGACGTTGCGAGGAATACCGAACCAGTATTGTGGAATGACATTGGTCTTGAACAGACCATAGCTCGGTGCCTTGTAGCTCACCATATTCGAGGCTCTGGCTCCCAGATCATCCTGAATATTGTTGAGTGCGAAGTAGCTGAGAATGGTGCTATACAGCAGGTCACCAACCAGTTGCTGTTTACCCAGGTCGGTATAATCTTCTGCCGTGATTTTTGCCTGAGTAGCTTCGAGGTCAGTTTTCAGTGCTTCTGCCTGAGTTGGGCTAATCCCCTGAAGATCCAGTGCAATGGCTCGATATTCACCAGCGACCGGACGGTTAGTGGTGGTTTTCCAGCCACGCCCCGGTTGCCAGTACCCCATTTCAGACAGCAATTCGGTCCCCATGGTAATAGATGAGGTCGTCGCTGCGACTTCGTCACCAATACTGAATTCGCCATTAAGGTGAATCAGGTATCCCGGTAGCGTATCGGGGATATCCGCCGCATCGATATTGCCGTTTTCATCCGGCTGCGGCAGATAGCTGGCGATGGTTTCAGCATCGGCATCCGTTGCAGGTGCAAACGAGAGCGCCAGCTTTTTACCGGCCAGTTCAACCGTTGGCTTGTTGATCGTCAGCATTGTGTTCCCCATCTGGCCATGCAGGCTGGTGCCCAGTGAGTATTTGAATTTCCAGCGTTGACTGTTACTCAATTCCGATGACACCAGTTTACGAGTCACCAGTTCATACGGCAGTGCAGCGGCAAGAGGCGCTTGCACCACACTCTTGATACTGGAGCTGCCCAATACATCACCAACAGTGGCATCCGGGTTCTGGCTTTCAATATACGCCTGCAATTGTGCCTGATACGTTTCCAGCGCTTGTTCTACAGCAGTATTTGATCCTCCCTGTACCCAACCTTCAGCCTCGTTGATGGTGCTATTTTGCTCGATCTCATCCACGAGTCCCTGAGCATCAAAGGGCACTGCTTCGGCCAGGTTCATACCCTCCTGATAATCGTATTGCTTGAAGCTGGCATCCATTGGAATCCAGGTATCACCGCGATGGTGTTTGGCTCCACGGCTGGGCAGATAGTCGATCCAGGCTTCAACCCAGACATGCTCCAGGCGGAAATGCGTCACCTGACCACCACGGATCAAACCGACATTGGGAATTCCCCCTTGCCCCATCAGATTGCCCGCCGCATCGGCATTTTTAACGTTGCCCACCCAGTTCATAACGTCGTCTGCGGGGATGTTCACGGTACCAAAGGCATAACGGGCCGGAATATTGGCAGCCCGCAGCAAAGCAACCAGCAGGCTGGCGGTATCAAAGGCGTTGCCCTTTTTGTATTCCAGCGTGTATTCCGCCCCCTGAATGGAGCCAAAGCTGGGAATAAATTCGATGTTATTGCGTACCCACTGATAGATGGCGACAGGATCGTGGTTCAGCTTTTCGGCTTTGGCCCGGATTGCATCACTCAGAGGAGCATCGAGCGTGCCATCCAGATCGGCCTGGGTTGGGCCTCCGGGGTTGCCAAGCATATCGGGCGTAATAACGTTCGCAGCAAGCAATGGGCCGGTTTCAAATAATGGCAATTCGTACCGTTGGCTTAGCTGATCGGCAGACTGGGCCGGAGCCGGTGTCTGCTTGGGGTCTGGCGTGCTCCAGGGCAGTTTGTTCGGATCGAAAGGATCTCGTGCCTTGCGGGTCGAAAGTGATTCCAGCACCGCATTCAAGGCGTCCAACTTATCGGCCTGTTCAACCAGAGATTGATCGAGCAACACATCCGCCAGTTTGGATAACACCTCATCGTAATGCGCCATGATTTGTTCACTCATGGCTTTCTGACGCTGGAGAATCTCCTCGGGCACATCCTGTTCCTTCAACAATTGGGCTTCTTGCTCCAGAAAGCCTCGGGTCTGTTCATAGAAAGCCTGCAAGCGTTGCAGGAAGCGACGACTGGGTTCGTCGGCAATGGCGTCGGCCCCAAATCCCAGAAAAGTCAGCAGCTCCGCAATCAATCCCTGATCAGCGTTGATTTCATCCACCACTTCCTGGCGCTTGCTACGGATGTGATCTTGCAGATTTCCCAGCACCTGATGCAACTGCTGGTTATTGATATCCCATTCACGTTCTGCCGCCAGTTGCTGTTGATGATCAATTTCAATGGCAACCGCCCAGGATGGCCACACAACGGCGTTCAGAAACACCAGCAGCATCAATCGGGCGATGCCGCGCAAAATCGCAGAGTCTCGGTGGCTGCTGCTCTCCCAAACATGAGTAGATGCTGATGAGTAAATATTTTCTGGATTCATAACGAAATTCCATTTCGTGTTGGCATTCATACACGGCCAACAGGATTGAAGACGATGGGTTAAATCTGTCCGGTGTCTGGCTCAGCCCAAAGGCCTGCCGTGATACCGGGGTGAAGCGCTGGTGCAGCATGACTGCAGCGCAGCGCTTCAATCCGACGTTCAAGGCCGTTGGACATCATGGTTGAGAGGTGCTGTGACTGAGCTGCTGACTCCATAACCAGAGCAGCTCATCCACCTGCAAACGCAGTGCAGCGACCTCGTCCTGATCAATGGCTTGCAAATCAGCAGTCATTTGTAGCAGCCCGCTGATGCCCGCTTGCAGATTTCCTTGTGCATGCTGATCCGCAGCGGTCTGCAAACTGGCCTGAGCTTGCTCAAGCTGTTGCAGAATCTCTGGATCACTCTCGGCTCCTTGCAAGGTAAGCAGGTTATGCTGAATCGTGGTCAGATCCTTGGTCACCGGAGTTGCCAGTGTCAGCTCCACTGCCTGAGCAGGAGTTGAAGCGCCATCCAGATAAATTTCAGCCTGGATCCGTGCGACACCCTCCTCGGCACTAGCAGCGCTGTACTCTGGAATGGCGCGGCTGGTCAGCGTTTGCTGCTCATTACCAGCAAGAGGCAGTGACCAGGTCACCTGCTCACCCTGTGTCGCAGCGGATGGCTGGTTATCCAGCACAGAACTGCCAGCAGGCCACAGCAACCGCGCTTGTAACTGATTGGCACGGCTTTGATTGTCCAGCCGTAACTCAATGGCGACCGATTGCCCGGCGTGCAGGTTTTGAGTCGTTGGCGCAGTGTGGTCCAGGCTATTGATCAGCAGATCTGCATGTGGATTTACAGATGCCTCGACGCCAGTCTGAGTCACTTCCGCCAGCAGGTCATAGCCAACGAAGACAGCCTTGCCCAACCCATAATCCGAAAGGGTTACAGCCGGTACATCCGCCAGCTCATCCAGGCAGCCCGTATCGCTGCCGGATGTGGCCAGTTCAGGATTCAGGAAAATACCGGACAGAGTTGCCCGGGTCAGCGTGATGTGCGGCAGCGACCGTTCCAATCCGAACAGGACATCACCAGCGGTTGCCACAGGGGATTCCAGCAAGCGCACACCATTCGCCCGAATAGCCGCACCGGCATCAGACGAGGCTTCCTGACAACTCCCCACTACATCACCCAATATGACTTGCTGGAAGTTGTTATAAACCGCCAGACCACCGCTCTTGAATTCAACGATGCCAGAACCGGTTCCTCTTGCTTCGTATCTGGAGACGATCTGCTCGTTCAGCACCAGAATGTTGTAACCACCATCACCGGTTACCGAGGTATTGCTGGCATCATCCCAGCCAAACAGATGAATCACGTCGTCACCGTCACCTCCAGAGATACTGCCCGCGTTTCTGACTGCGCCAGAGACCTTGATGTAATCATCGGCCTGAGTCCCCCGGACGGTCTGGTTCATCTGTACGGTACCCACCTCTATGATGTTGAATTCTGCCAGAGGGCGGTCAGCAATCGTGCCGGAGCTGTCAGCCACTGAAGCGGTATCACCAGCCGACTCGACACACCCATCATCAGACTCTGCCGGAATAATGCGCACTTCCTGGAAGTTGTTGTAAACCGCCCGGCCCCCGCTGATAAATTCAACGGTTCCGGCGTTCGTGCCACTGGGCTGATGCTGGCTCACCACAGCTTCGTTCAACAGCAGCACGTTGTAGCCACCGTCACCGGTCACAGAGGTGTTGCTGGCATCATCCCAACCAAACAGATGAATCACATCATCACCGTCATCCCCTGAGATGCTGCCAGCATTACGGACCGCACCGGATACTCGGATGTAATCGTCTTCCCCTGTACCACGAATGGTCTGATTCATCTGCACTGTGCCCACGTCCATGATGTTGAAATCGGTTAATGGACGATCCGCGACAGCCGCCTCTCCGCGACAGCCGGTTGCTGACGGTTCATGGCCCAACAGTTCTGACAAGGATGCTTCAACCGGAGCACGGCCACTGGCGAAGACCAGCCCATCCCCCCGATTAACGGCTTCTCGCAGCAGGCCAGACGGGAATGCATCCAGAGTTTGATACTCGTTCAATAACAGGTATTGGCGATAACGGCCGGATAGCAGTTCCGTTTCGAATGCCTCGACAGTATCCACCAATGTATAACTGCGCTCTTCCAGCAAGGCTTCCAGTGCTTCTCGCTGAGCGTTCTGAAGCGGAGTTTCGGTTTCTTGCAGCGCGTCAGCAAACACCAGTAATTCTGCGGAGGCTGTCAGTTGCAAATCGGCAACGATGGCATCCGAAGCTTCCAGAACCACCACAAATTGCTCGTATGCCAGCACACGGGAGCTTCCATCCAGAGTTACTTCCAGTACACAGGCATAGTTGCCCGCTGCCAGGCCAGTGCTGGAATAGGTTTCAAGCCGGGATGTGCTGCTGCCAGCCACCAGATCTTCAGAAGCCGTGTCCTCAGCAACCGTCACCTGGGTGTCGACATTCAGTACCTGATAACCCAGCGCCAGCCCCTGCAGATCCTGAGTGCCGGTATTGGATGTAACAAAAGTACAGGTCTGGACATCCTCCTGAGCGATTTCTGCGGACTGAACGGAGACAGTCCCTCGAATCGCTACATTCATATCATTCAGCACTTCAAAGCTGGCAGCCGCATTCATCATAACGGTGCCGGTATCATCCAGAAGCGTCAGCTGATACTGATATACCCCTTCCGTCGCCTGAACCAGATCCAGACTTCTCAAGGTATTTTCAACCTGCCCCGGAACCAGCGATGGCAAAGTCACTGTCTCACCAAGCACTTCCACACCACTCTCATCCAACACCCGCATTTGCAGCTCAGCATTGGAAATCGGGTGGATAGAAGTAATATTTTCTGTCAGCGCATGTAGCTCGACCCGATCATCAACGTGATAGAAAGGACGATCCGTTGTCGCTCTCAAAGCCGCCGCGAGCGTACCGTTTGAGGTCCCGTCCGGATTGACCAGATCACTGACCACAAAACTGGCTGTGGCCGTATCTAGTACTTTGCCATCACGATCAGACAAGCGCGCCCAGGCGCTATAAGTACCGCTGATAACAGTCCCGGTATTCCACACATCACTGAAGTTGACGACAGCACCCGGAATCAGCGCATTAACCTCGAAGGAATCCAGTGATGCCACCTCAATACCGACCTCATCCAGAATCCGCAGATCAGCGATGTAATTCCCTTCCAGAGCACCTGTATTGTTTACCACGGTCATCAGACCAACATCTGTCGTTGAGCCAAACACACTGCCATCCAGACTCAAACCGATTTCACCCAGCAATGAAGTCACCGCCACCTGCTGACGGTTATTAGCCAGATTACATTCTGCCGAACCGCCTACCAGCGAGACTTCAACCACCAATTCAGTCGATGTCATATTGTCAGGAATAATCCCGTCGATAGTGACCTGAGCGCTTTCTCCTGATTGCAGGCCGGTCGTGTGGGTTTGTTCTGACAACAACTGGCCACCCTGTGCAGGCAGGCCATCATAGATACGAATCAGAACCGTATTGGTAATGTCACCAGAACCACCATTACCAATGGTCACACTGGCTGTCGCCGGATTGCCGCTGCCATGGTCGGTAAGTCTCAATCCGCCCACCGTCAGATCCAGAATGCGGGTTTCACGCTGGATTTTGGTCGCAATGCCATCAATGTATTCCTGGTAGCCACTCACCGTAATCACAAAGCCGCGATCACCGCCGGAAGGCTGCGGGAAAACAATGCTATCCAGCAGATCACGGTCCACCCCGCTCCCGACACCAATCGAGTTGAGCACATCAATGCCCGCACTCATGGCACGCTCAGACGCTGCTATAGCAGAATATTTACTGGAATAGCCATCAGTCGAGACATCAATCACTTGCAGGGCACTGGCCGGTGTCGCGGCAGAGATCAGGCTATTGGCGGTATCAATACAGCTATGAATGGAGGTCCCTCCACCTCGCTTGCGAATAGCCCGAATCGCATCGGCAATATCTTCCGCGTTGTCCTGCTCGATAATGGTTGGGCTCAGTTCAACCGAACTGCTGCTGGAGAACTGGATAGCGGAGATACGGACACTGCCATCACGCGGTACAATGCTCTCGTTCTCGATAGCCAGAGCCGTACCTTCCAGCTGCAAGCGGAATTCAGAAAAGCTGACACTGCCCGACGAATCCATACACAGCGACAGATCCAGACTAGGGCCTTCTTGCTGACTGCTGCACAGGCCCGCCGTGCTGCTCAGGTTATTGGTTTCGGACAACTCGGCGAGTACATTGCTGGCGTCTGCTAAAACAGTCACCGGAGCACCGTGAAAAGACTGAGTGCCATCCAGACTGATTGAGAAAGCCATCGACTGATTCACTGCCAGTCCGGCTCCTTGACCAAGCTCCAGCGTGACAGATCCAAACAAGGTGTCGGCGGCAGTGAAGCTGCCATCACGATCGACATCCTCAAACGCCACCACATCCAGAGGAACAGACACCGGAATATTACCCCGGTTAACGATGACACCGGATATCGATCCAGATACCGAGAAATCCGTCTGGCTGGATTGCAACTGACCAATATCCAGTTCCGCCACTGCCAGGTCGGCCAACAATGCGTCGACTCCCGGCTGGCGTAGTCGAATTTCGCCCAGATCCAGCTCGCCATTGTCAGAGACCACAATGCTGAAGGTTTGCGAGACATAATCCGTGGAGCTGACCGTAATCGTATACTCACCTTCCGTGGCGACATTCAGTATGAATCGCCCCTGAGTATCGCTCATCACCTCAGTCAGCGAGCCGGTTACAGCCTCTCTGGCCGAAATCACTGCACCTTCCAGCGCCTGACGGGAGCGGACATCCAGTACCGAGCCGGACAGGCTCGCCAAAAGCGAAACATTGGATGGACGAAGAGTCACATCTCCCAGATTGGTGATCAGATCAGCCTGAATATCGACCGAACCGGATACCGCCTGGTAATCCACCGCATCCAGTGAAATGGTAAAGCTGTCAGGCGGCAGATCGGCAAACACAAACTCGCCATCGGCGTTTGTACTTGCTAACAAGGACTGATCTGAAGCATCCGTCAGAAGTACCTGAACGTCAGCAATGCCACGCCCGGTAATCTCATCAATGACGGTCCCGTTCAAACCACCCACAGACACCCCTGGCTCCTGATCCAGCAAATCCAGTTTTGGAGAAAAATCCAGATTGGCGCCATCTTCGGCAGTGGCCGTCACCGACACCGGATGATAACCATCCAGCGTTGTCAAAATACTCACCGTGCCAGCCGTCAACTCATTAGCGGAATAATGGCCATTGGCATCAGTGACCAGAGTTTGAGACTGCCCGGAAGCATCCGTGATCTGAACCTGGGCACCTTCCAGCGCCATCCCCGAATCACGTTCGCTGACATTGCCTTGCAACGACACGCCTTTCGGCTCTTCTTGTTGCATCAGAGAAGGAGAGAAAATCAGGGTTTGCCCGGATGACAAACTGGCCGACCCGCTGGCCGGGAGATAACCGGCAAGACTGGCACTTAACTGCAACGCCCCTGCCGGCACAGACGTCAGCTGATACTCACCTGAGGCATTGGTCGTGGTTGCCAGAGCCGTACCGGCAATGGCGACAGAAACCCCGGCCAACGGCTCACCACTGGCTCGATCCGTAATCGCGCCACGCACGACACCGATACTGAGCGGCTCACCGGTATCCGGGTCCATCATAATGCGGGATAGCTGAACACCCCCCAGATTCGCTTTGTCTCCCTGAGCCAAAAACGTATTCTGGGTCAGCTCACCAAAGCCATCCAGAGATACCAGAATCTGATAATTTCCCGCCGTCAGATTGTTCAGCTGAAACTCACCACTGGCATCTGAAACATAGGAATCAGAAGCAGCGCCGGAGAGTTGAATCAGTGCACCGGAAAGCGGCGCTCCGGTGTCACCATCTACAATCCGGCCAGACAGCACAATGTCATCTGGAGCCGGTTTTGCCGCTGCATCCAGGACCCGTAGCGCCAGAGCCGTCAGATACACATCGTCATTGAAGCTGCCATTGGAGGATTGCAAATCAGCGAAACGGTTAAAGGATTCCAGATAGGCCGTGCGATCGGTTTCAACATTCAAAATTGCTGATAAAGCCAGTGCCGAGGCTTCTATTTCTGGCCACAGCAAGCTGCTATCCTGCTGTCCTGCCAGCCAGGCAACGCCACTCTCTAGAGCATCTCCCGTTTGATAAATATGGCGATAGTTCCAAACCGCATTCACAACCAGCGCTGTCGTCTCGATGCGATTCGGGTTATCCAGCACAGACCAGCTACCGTTGACGTTCTGCTGTTGCAACAAATAACTCACCATCATTCCCGAAGCATCATTAGCGATACCGGCATGAGAGAGGGCCTGCAAAGCGAATGCGGTGCTGATTGGGTCACTGCCAAATCCGGGGAAAGCCCCCACGCCACCATCTTCATTCTGTCGATGGATAATTTCCACCAGAGCGGCGTTATCGACAACACTGGCCGAATTGGCCAGCTGCTGCAGAACCAGATACTCCGTTATTTCTGCATGGCTGCCATCCAGATACGCTAGCCCATTCTCGGCCACTCCGGTTGTCGGTTGTGCCAAAGTTTTTAGTGTAATCAGCGCTTCGGCTGTCGATTGATAGGGTTCACTTAAACCAGACTCTGATGCAATGCTGCCATCGGCATTAACGACACCACCTTCTAGGTAAGAAGTGGTTAACCAGTCGACCCCCTGGCTCACCCCTGCATAACCATGAATCGGGAATAAATAGAGTAGCGCGATAGTGATGTAGAACGTGAGATGAAAGCAGAGCTTCATATCATCCTCCCTGGTGTATTTGGCATTCCATTAATCAGGAAACAAACAACTCCTGAGCCCGACTGGTTGTGATTTATCCTGATAACGAAATGTCATTAAGGACAATATTCGAGCCATTAACACTAACAAATGTTGACATTTCAATCAACAAAGCTGGGCGCTTTTTATACAACAAAAGGTGCCAATGCCAACCTATAAAAAAACCAGAGCTGTCTATTCACAGCTATCTACCAATACCCAGATACAACCTGAACCACTGTACTTCTAAAATATTTTATACCCCAAAATAAATCTGCTCTGCCTTCAACCACAGATCCGAAGGTTTGCACTCCAGCGCCTGCGCCAATCTCCAGACCGATGTCACGGTTGCTTTAGTTGCTCCCCTTTCTACCCCCGATACAAACGACCTTGCCATTTTTGCGCGATCAGCCAGTTCTTCCTGGTTAAAGCCCATTTCTACCCGTCGGATCTTGATCGCCCGGCCAAAAGCAACGCTTAGCCTTGCTACTTCATCAGTGTCCAAGATCTTGTCCTCAGATTGAATAATTATCTGAAGATTTTTGCTGCTTCAATGCTGGACTATCCACGCTCCTTAAAATACATTTAGACCTCTATAGAGGTCTTTTTGAAGCCTAAGCACCTCTTTGATTAGAAAAACACACTCGTTACGGTTTATCAGGAGAAAAATCATGAGTGACTTTGAAGGGTCTCAAGCCCCTAACGACAATCC
>Ga0193959_1000797_pt1 | contig 12842 bp, 12 predicted proteins | sample FB_2_MG_FD_140333 | JGI IMG/M metagenome (GOLD analysis project Ga0193959, IMG submission 140333) | Microbial mat bacterial communities from the Broadkill River, Lewes, Delaware, United States - FB_2_MG | ecosystem: Environmental > Aquatic > Freshwater > River > Microbial mats | place: USA... | reverse complement strand
GTAGTATATTTTTTGATGTGGTTAAAAAATAGATTTGATAGACTGCAACCAGAAGCCAAAAAGAAGCTACTATGGTTCGGACTTTCAAATGTTTTTGCATTTTTTAAAGCAAGATGGTTTTGGGTACTTACTATTTTATGGCAGGTTATAAAAAGATTTATTGATAGATAGTTTAGTAGATTAACTAAACTTTTTGTTTAGTTAGGTTATAGTTTAGTTAAATAGCTAAACATCTAAAAAAAGGATAATTTATGGAACTCAATGCTGGCGGACTAAGCTCACTGGTTGTAGGACGTGAAACTGAAATACAAACACTGAAAACATACATAAACTTTTCTCAACACACCGTTATTACTGCACCTAGACGATACGGTAAAACAACTTTAGCAAATAAAGTTTTAGATGATTTAAAAGATGAATACTTAATAGTAAAACTCGATATGTTTGAAGCTACAAGTATAGAAGAACTTTGTAAAAACTATCTCAACGCAATATATAGCTCCATAGGTCTCACCAATTTTTTACATAAAGCAAAAGAGTCGATATTTACTCTTTTAGAAAAATTTAATTTATCGTATGAACATGAGGGGATAAAATTAGGCTACGAGATAAGTAAAGAGCAAGATACAAATAAGTTAGTTGAACAAACATTTCATTTTGCAAATACGTTTGCATCTTAGCAAATAAAAAAATGATAGTATTTATAGATGAGTTTGGTGATATAGAAAAGTTCGGTCAAGATTTTATCAAAAAACTAAGAAGTTATATGCAAACTCATAAAAATGTAGTCTATGTTTTTGCAGGTTCTCAAACATCTGTTATAAATAATATTTTTTTAAATAATGATAATGCTTTTTTTAATTTTGCAACTTTAATGAATATAGGTGTATTAGAAGAAAAAGCAACGATAGAGTTTCTCTCTTCTTTGAAAATAGAAAAGAAAATATTTTCAAAAGAAGCTATCGAATACTTACAAAAAATGACAAATTTTCATCCTTTTTATTTAGTAAAAACAGTACAAGAGTCATATATAAAAGCACTTATAAATGGATGTGATAGTATAGAACTATCTCATGTAGAAGAGGGTATATCAAAAATATGTGAAGATAACAATGCATATTTTGAATCTATCTGGCAAAAAATAAATCACAAAAAATACAAAGGTGCTATCTTTAAAGCGTATTGTCAAGATAGCCAGAGTCTTAAAGATTTAGATATGAATAAGTCGTATAAGTCACAACTCACAAAAGAACTAAGAGATGAGAGTGTCCTTTCAAATGAAAACAAACTAACTGATCCTTTTTTATGTATTTGGTTAAGGGGATAAAATGGAACTAGTTTATTTATGGGTAGAAGATTATAAAAATATGGAGAAAAAAGGGTTTAATTTTTCTCCTAGATTTAAGTGTGAATATGATGGTGAAAATTTAACTATTGATGAAAAAAAAGACTATGTAAGTATCTTGCCTGATAATATAAATATTACTGCAATTGTTGGGGAGAACGGGAGTGGGAAGAGTACAATACTCTCTACAATTCATACTTTAAATATAAAAATAAGATATAATAAGTCAAAATTTACTGGGGACATTTATAATGACTAAAAAACAATACCCTACTACGGATAAGGAATGGGCAAAATATTTAACTGTAAAAAATTATTACACTTTAAATGAAATAGAATACCGAAAATCTTTAATTATAGAATCTAATTGTAATTTTGAGAAGGTATTGCAAACTGTAATAGAATATAGAAAAAAACAAAGAAATTTAATTTTTGAATTTGAAAATAAAAAATTTTATTTTGTCGAAACGCAAGAATTGCAAAATAGAATAGATGAAATTAAAGATTTTTGGAAAAGTACTGAGTATTTTGTTCAAGATAAATTCTCGTTTGAATTGTTAAAAGAAACTTTAATTTATGAAGGTTATTTTTCCTCAACAATAGAAGGTGCACATAGTACTATGAAAAGGGCTAGAACATTAGCTAAAGGATATGAAGAGCCAAAAAATAAAGATGAAATGATGGTCCATAATAACTTTAAAGCACTTATGGAATTGCGAGAAGAAGACCAATTAATCAATCATCAATTAATAAAAAATTTACATAAAATTACAACTGATAAAACTTCAGAATATGAAACAGATTCTGGAGAATATAGAAATGAAGCTAATGAAATAGTTGATGATAATCAAAAAATTATTTTTGTGCCACCATCTAATATAGAAATAATGCATAATATGTTAGATGAATTATTGAAATTTCTAGAACCAGACGATTTAAAAAAACCTATTGATAGTATTTATAAGTCAATTGCTTTTCATTTTTTATTTGCTTATATCCATCCGTTTATAGATGGAAATGGGAGAACTGTCAGAATCTTATTTACATACCTTCTGAAATATTTTGGCTATGATATGTTCTATTATATTTCATTATCAGAAATTATATATCGTAAAAAGGCAAAAGATTATTATAAAGCATTTATTGATGTAGAAAGAAGTGATTTAAATGAAAAAGGTTTCTTTGATATGACTTATTTTTTTTATTATATGACTGATGTAATGTTAAAAGGTTTAAAAATATTAAAAAATAGAATAAATACACATATGAGGGAAGATGTCATTAAGCATATTGTTGAAGAAAAAGAAATCGATTTAACTCCTAGGCAAAAAAGAATTATAAAAATTTTATCAAATAAAGACAATTCTTTTATGTTAACTACTGAAGATTTAGCGAATAAGTTTAGTGTAAATAGAAGAACTATTCAAATTGACTTAAAATTATTAAGAGATTTTGATTTAGTTGAACGAATTAAACCTCCAAAACAAAGAAAATATTATTTTAGATTAAACATTGATTTATAAACAAATGCAAATTGAATATTAAAAAATATAAGAAATAAAAGGAAACTAGGACTAATATAATAGAGCTTATCTCTCTAAAGTAATAATCAAATCATATTTTGATGCGATTAGCAAAACTAATCGTCATTTAATAAGTATTAAATGATGATTAGTGCAGACAGATGCTTTATTTCCCCATACTAAAAGGTTCTCTTGTGTGATTGTTCATATATATTTGTACCGTTTTGTATATATTTATAAACAACATAATATTTGAAATGATAAATAAAACAGAAGCTAGTTTTATGATGAGATTTAACTCAAAAGAAAAACCAAGAACAAAAAATAGGACACTACTAAGGTGTATATAAAACTGTGTTTGCATATTTTTTAAAGGTATCATCTCTCTCATAGTAGGGATGTCAAATAAGCCTTTTGCATTGAGATGAAACCATGTCAAAAATGGTATGATTTTATACATCATGCCGTTCATAAGGGATACGACAAAACCTAACCCAAAAAGTATCCCAAGTATATTTGTAGGAAGTGTAAAAAAACTCATTGATAACCAATAAAGAGACCCAATTACTAAAAATATCATTGATGTTATATAAAAATATATGGTGATATCCTTGAGTTTTCTTTTTCTATTTTGTAGTTTTTGTATTGTTAAAAAAGCAAAATAGAGTATGATGAAATTAAACAATATTTTATATACTAAATCCATCTCTAAACCTATAAATAAATTTATAGGATAAAAAATTAATAATGCAGTTGTGGTAAATATGATTGTTATTTGTTCATATTTTTTGTATGCACTTGCTACCCAAAACATTGGTACAACTTGAATGGTAATAGCAACAATCAGAAAAAATAAAAATCCAAAAAAGATGTAGTTATAGTGAAGTAGAGCAAAATCATAATGCAAATCACTTATATTTGAAGTAGCATTTGCGATGATAAGATGTATTCCTATGGCAAAAGCTATCATAAAAAACACCAAAGATAAAATGATACCTATAACTATAAACGATTTGTTTTTTACTTTAAATAGTTGGACTAAAGCAATAAATATAAAATATGACAATCCTATCAATAACATAGTTGCAGCTAAAAATAAATAGAGTTTTTCATATAAAAGAAAACCTACTGTAAAAGATACAACTCCTAAAGTTATTAAACCATACGTAATATTTGAAACTTTTTTTGCATTTGGTATAACAGCCCCTGCTATTACTGGCAGCATTTGTTGTAATGCACCTAAGATAGTTAGGATGATAAATCCTATAGTTACTAGATGAATAGTAGCTATGATGAGTGGATTGTGTATCTCATAATTATTTGAAAAGAGAGCAAAAAATCCTGCTAAAACAGCAAAAATAGGAGCTACTAAAAAAAATTTAATAGGTGCTTTGTATGGTGGGGCTTGATCTAAACTAAGTCCTGCAAACATATTAGTTTAGGTCCATAAATTTAGCTTTGTCTTTAAAGTTGTTATTCCAAATGTATATAATAACATCGTCATTTTTTGGAACAATTTTATAATGGAGATTATTTTTATCTAAGATAGGAAATAGCATCTGCGGTTCTATTCTGTGAATCATTTTGATTGAAGTTTGTTCATCTAGTTTTGAAAGGTTGTTTAATACAACAGTCATAGGCTCAGGAGCCTCTAACTCTGTTGTGTCGAGTACTACTTCCTTTATCACGGTATTATAATGCTTTCATTTGTTCGATAATATCTTCAGAGTTTAACGCTTGATCTGCCATATTGTACATCATTTGTTCCTCTTTCATATTGTGTTGTTGCATTGTAAAAAGGAGCGTTTCACTTTGACCCAAAAATCTTTCTTTATTGTTTGCATCAAGAGCAGCTTTCATCTCACCAAAAATATTTCTCATTTGAGTGTGTTCCATTAACATAACTGGTGTAGGATCACAATGCCCACCTTCACAAGACTGGAACTGTGGAAACATCACTTTTTCTTCCATATCAAAATGTTTTATCATGTGAGAATGAAAACCATCAAACATAGATTTTGCTTCTTCAAAGTTACCTTGATCTACTATATTTTCTAATTGTGCGAATTGTTCATCACAATCTCTATGGTCTGCTGTCATAAATTGATTTATTGTCATTTTAAATATCCTTAATTTTAATGATAGATTATAGTACAATTTTTTGAGAAAATATTGATATACGTCAATTTTTATGAGATATGGTATATTTAAAACTAACAAAATGTAATGTTTTTTCAAAATATGTAAAAACTTAGCTAAAATACGATTATGAATTTAACTACACAACAAAAAGAGATACTGGAATCTGTTCAAAAATATAAAAGTGTAAAAATAAATGCTTTTGCAGGAACAGGAAAAACAACTACTTTAAAACTTATATCTCAGCAATATAAAGAAAAAAAGATATTGTATTTAGCTTTTAATAGTGCGATTAAAAATGAAGCGAGTGGAATTTTTCCAAATAATACTCATGTAAAAACGACTCACGGTTTAGCGTTTGGGGCGGTTAAAAAAAATACTACTATTGATTTAAATACGATTACAAACTACAGAGCTATAGATATATCAAAAGAGTTTGAAATCACTTATAATCAAGCAATAGGTACGATGAAAATATTTGAAAATTTTTGTAACTCAACAAAAACAGAAATAGAACCAAAAGATATAGAACACAAGACGGCAAAAAATATGTTTGATAGGATGTTGATCTCTAAAATGCGACCAACCCATTCTTTTTATCTAAAATATTATTATTTACTTATATCAACTGGTCAAATACAACAATTTAACTATGATATTATAATGCTAGATGAAGCACAAGACACAAATGAAGTAACACTCGGTATCTTTGAATCTTTAAGTTCAAAAGTAAAAATTTATGTAGGGGACGAACATCAACAAATTTACTCATTTCGTGGAACAAAAAATGCTCTTAATAAAATAAAAGCGGATAAAAAACTCTATCTCTCTTGTAGTTTTCGATTTAACTCATCTATTGCAAATTTTGCAAATATATTATTGAAAAATTTTAAAAATGAAACAGTAAGTATAGATACTTTTAAAGAAAAAAAAGATGATATTTGTGAATCAAATGGATATATCTCTCGAACAAATGCCCAACTTATCGCTATAATTTCACAGCGTATACAGAATAGAAAACCTTTTGTAACTGTACGTGACCCTAATGAGATATTTACTTTAACTATAGAAGTGCATTATATTTTAACTAATAAAAAAAGTGAAGTGAAAAGAAATAGATTTTTAAAAGATTTTACAAATGATGAAGAGATCCTTGATTATGCAAACGAAGTAGATGACTATGAGTTGAAATCAGCACTGAAAATGGCAAAAGAGTATAAAGAAAAAATTTTTGAGTTTAAAGATATTTCAGAAAAATTTTACAATGCGTGGAAAAATAGGGCAGCAAATGGGTTCGAACAACGAAAAAGTGAAATTTTATTTTTAACTACAGCTCATACGGCAAAAGGTTTGGAGTGGGATAAAGTAACCATCTCTGATGATTTTACAGATTTTGCAGATTTAATTGTTGACTTTGGATGTGATGATTTGAAACAATTTCAAGAAGAGCAAGAGTTTTTACCAAACCAAGAACTCATAGATGAGTTTAATCTTTTTTATGTAGCTATCACACGTGCTAAAAAAGTTATTGTAAAAGATAGTGAAAACTTTCATTATTTGATGGCTAAAAATATTGAGAAACTTACAAATTCACGTATCAAAGAAGCAAAAACAGACTTAGAAAATATAAAATCAGGTAAAAAAGCTAAAGTATCTAAAATGCAAGTAGAAGATAAACAAATTTTACGACAACAAAGAAACCAAGATGATGGAAAGGCAAAAAATTCTGGTTTAAAATGGAACCTTGAAGATAAAATAAAAGCAAAAAGTATGTTTAATAAAGAGATACCTCTAAATCAAATAGCTTTAAAACTTGAGAGAACTACAGGTGCTATTTTAGGAGAGTTACTAAAAAGTGAAGTGATAAATAAATCAGAGCAATTAAAACTTTCTCAACTGATAAAAGAGAAACCAATGTTGGCTAAAAAAAGTAGTATAAAATAATATAATTATTATTTCACCATCTTTTATGATATAATTCTTTAATAAATTATTTTACTAGGTTGAAATATGAATAAAAATTTGCAAAAAGATGAAATAGAAACGTTATTAAATAAATTACCAGGTATGTTGTATCGTTGTAAATATGATCATGATTGGACTATGGAATTTATAAGTGATGGATGTAAAGAACTTACAGGCTATGATAAAGAACAATTACTTTTAAGTCAAGAGTTAACTTATGCCTCTTTAATACACCCAAATGATAGAAATTGGACGTACGAAGTAGTAGAAAATGCACTCAAATCAAATGAAACTTTTAGTTACGAATATCGTATTACAGATGAAAAAGGTAAACTAAAATGGGTATGGGAGCAAGGTATTGGAATATATGATGAAGAAGGTAATGTTCTTCATATAGAGGGTTTTATTACTGATATCTCTTCTCAAAAACTACAAAATGATAAACTACAAACTGAATTAAATAAAAAAGATAAAGAGTTATTAATTAATCTTTCTCTTCTAAATGAATATAAAAAAGCAGTTGATGAAAGTGCTATTGTAACTAAAACAAATCTTGAGGGTATAATAACTTATGTAAATGATGAGTTTTGTCGTATTTCTGGATATTCAAGAGAAGAAGTACTTGGAAAATCCCATAATATAGTAAGACACCCACAAAATCCAAATGAATTATTTGAAAAATTATGGAAAACTATTTTGGATAAACGTATTTGGAAAGGGGTGATAAAAAATAGATCAATTAAAAATAGAACCTATTATGTAAAAACGATTATTGTTCCTATATTAGATTACGAAGGTAAAATTAAAGAATTTATGGCAATACGTCATGATGTTACAGATCTGATTTTACAAGAAAAAAAGATCAAATTCCAAACAACAGATCACATGACACACCTTCCTAATAGACAAAAACTTATGGAAGATTTAGTTGACGGGACGGGTTTAAAACTTGCTATAATAAATATAGAAAAATTTAAAGAGATAAATGAATATTATGGTTTTGATATCGGAGATAGGTTACTAGTAGAATTATCTGGTATTTTAGCATCGCATTTAGAATCATTTAAGGTTCATTTGTACAAATTGCCTGGCGATGAATTTGCTTTGTTGGTTGATAAATATGTAGATAAAGAGAGTTTTAAAGAACTTATCCTTTCTACTTTGCAGTTGATTAAAAAATCAGATATTGAGATAGATGGAAACCATTTTAATATACGTGGAATTTGTGGTGCATCTATGCAAAGAAATTATTTTATTAATGCAGAGATGGCAACAAATCATGCAAAATTGTTAGATGAAGAGTTAGTGTTTTTTGATGAAAATATTGATATAAAAGACCAGTTAGTAAATAATATCAAATGGACAAATAAAATAAAATATGCTATTGCCAATGATAATATTGTGGTATTTGCTCAACCTATTGTATGTAACAAAACATTTAAAACAAATAAATATGAATGTTTAGTAAGAATGATTGATGAAGATGGCACGATAGTATCTCCTGGACAGTTTTTAACAATAGCAAAACGCTCAAGACTATATCCTTCTATAACAAAAATTGTAATCAAAAAAGCAATAGAATTTTTCAAAGATAAAGAAGATAATTTTTCAATAAATTTTACACTAGAAGATATTTTAAATCAAGAAGTAGTAGATTTTATAACGAGTGAGCTTGATAAATATGACGGTTTAGGTCATAGAATGATTATTGAGATTGTTGAAGATGAAGGGATTGAAAACTTTGATGAAGTAAGTGATTTTATTGAGAATATGAAGTTTTTGGGTTGTAAGATTGCGATTGATGATTTCGGAACAGGATATTCTAACTTTGATTATTTGATGAGATTAAATGTAGATTTTATTAAAATTGATGGTTCAATTATTAAAAATATAGATCACGATAAAAATGCAAAAGTAGTTGCAGAATTAATAGTTGATTTTGCACAGCGACTGAATATTGAAACTATTGGAGAATTTGTTTACAAAGAAGAGATTTTAGAGGTTTTAAAAAGAATGGGAGTTGATTACTCTCAAGGTTACCATTTAGGGAAACCTGAAAAAATAGAAATATAAAAATTGTATTATAAGAAGGAATTAAAGCAATGAAAACTAGACCATATTTAGATACTATGCCAGATGAAAATGGCTATTTTGGAAAGTTTGGTGGCTCTTTTATACCACCAGAATTAGAACAACCTTTTCAAGAGATAAAAGATGCCTATATGAGATTGTCAAAATCTCATCATTATATTAGTGAATTACGTAAAATAAGAAAACATTATCAAGGAAGACCAACGCCACTGTATCATGCTAAAAATTTAAGTGATTTTATTGGTGGGGGACAAATATATCTTAAAAGAGAAGACTTAAATCACACAGGTGCTCATAAATTAAATCACTGTATGGCTGAGGGATTATTAGCTAAATATTTAGGGAAGAAAAAACTTATTGCAGAAACTGGAGCTGGTCAACACGGTGTTGCACTAGCTACTGCTGCTGCTTATTTTGGTTTAGAATGTGAAATACATATGGGAGAAGTTGATATAGAAAAAGAATACCCAAATGTTGTTCGTATGCAAATATTAGGAGCTAAAGTAGTTCCTGCAACACACGGTTTAAAAACTTTAAAAGAAGCTGTTGATTCTGCTTTTGAGGCGTATGTAAAAGATACTGATACTCAAATGTTTGCAATAGGTTCTGTTGTAGGACCACACCCTTTTCCTATGATGGTTCGAGATTTTCAATCAATTATTGGAATAGAAGCAAAAGAGCAGTTTCATGAGATGACGGGAAATCTTCCTGATGTGGTTACAGCTTGTGTTGGTGGTGGATCTAATGCTATGGGTATCTTTAGTGGATTTATTGATGATGCTGTAGAGTTGTATGGAGTTGAACCTATGGGAAAAAGTGGAAAAATAGGGGATCATAGTGCTAGTTTGACCTATGGAAAAGAGGGTGTTATGCATGGGTTTAACTCAATTATGTTAGCTGATGAAAATGGAGAACCAGCACCTGTTCACTCTATTGCAAGTGGGATTGATTATCCATCTATTGGTCCAGAACATGCTTATTTAAGTAGTATTGGACGAACAAAAGTAGGACACTGTAATGATGAAGAAGCAATAGATGCTTTTTATAAACTATCTCAAAAAGAGGGTATTATACCTGCTTTAGAATCAGCACACGCAGTAGCTTTTGCAATGAAATATGCTGCACAAAATCCACATAAATCAATTTTAGTAAATTTAAGTGGACGAGGAGATAAAGATATAGATTTTGTTGTAGAAAACTATCCTATTCCTACTAAATAATATAACTCACATCTCTATATACAGTTAAAGCAATTTAACTGTATACTTCGTTTATGCAAACACAAAGAATATTTTTACAAACACATGAACCACTCAATTTTACATTTAAACAAACACAAGATGATTTTATCGTTGATGAAATTACAGATATAAAGTTTAAGGGTAAAGGTAATTTTTTAATATTAAAAATTAAGAAAAGATCGACATCTACATGGGACTTATTATCTATTATCTCTGAAACACTTGATATAGAAGAACATCTTATAGGCTATGCTGGATTAAAAGATAAAAATGCTACAACAACACAATATATTAGTATTCCTATAAATAGAAGTAAAGAGTATAAACTTTTAAATAGTAAAAATATCAAAGTTCTTGAAGCTTTTAAACATGACAAAAAAATCAAAATAGGGGACTTGGTAGGGAATCGATTTAAAATAAATCTTAAAGATATATCCTTAGATATGTTACCTACGATGTATCAAACATTATCACAGATTCAAAAACATGGATTACCTAATTATTTTGGATATCAAAGATTTGGAAAAGAGTCAAATTTTGAAAAATCAAAAAGAATATCTGAAGGTGAAGAGGTACTTAAAGATAAAAAATTAGAAAAGTTTATGAAGTTAGCTTATCAAAGTTATTTTTTTAATGCTTGGTTAGCGAAACGAATTGAACTTTCAAAAGAGCAAAATAGTAATAAACTTATCTCACTAGATGGGGATGTTTTTAATTTAAATGATAGAACTATTATCACAGGATTACTCCCAGGACGTGATATAATCCGTGCAAAAGATGAATCAAGAAAAATGGAAGAGCAGTTTGATGATATTTTTATACAAGAAAAAGGATACAGACGAGATGCTTGGATAAAACCATTGGATATCAAAAATAAATATAATAAAGAATCAAAATCAATGGCTTTAGAGTTTACTTTGCCAAAGAGTTCGTATGCTACTGTTTTTATTGAAAATCTTGCAAATAAAAACTTTAGTTATTAAGGGAGTTTAAATAATGGAAGCTATTGATTTTATCTCTATTGCAACAATCGCTTTTTTAGGTTCTTTTGGGCATTGTGTCGGTATGTGCGGTGGGATTGTTATAGCATATTCGAGTACTAAAGTACAACAAGGCTGGAGTAAAACTCAACAATCCTTTTCCCATCTTCTCTATTCTTTAGGGAGAATTTTAACGTATTCTATTCTCGGGGCTATTTTTGGTTATTTAGGAAGTGTAGCTACATTTTCAAATAATGCAAGTGGTTTATTATGGATTTTTGCTGGCCTTGCTATGCTTCTTACTGGATTATCTCTTTTAGGGAAAGTAAAGTTTTTAACTTTAATAGAACACTCTTTTTCTAAATCTACTTGGTACCAAAATAATTTTCGTACTTTAATCAGTAGTCAAAGTTTTACAAGTTTCTTTTTATTGGGAATGTTAAATGGACTTTTACCTTGTGGTTTTGTATACTTTTTTGCCATCACTGCAGCAAGTACAGCTGACCCACTGCATGGAGCAATTGTGATGATGATATTTGGGATTAGTACGGTACCCGCACTTTTTTCACTAGGGTTTTTTGTAGGTTTATTTAAACAATCAGGTTTAAGAAATATTATGATGAAGTTAGCCGCAATCTCTGTAATTCTTTATGGGTCATACACAATTTATAATGGTTATGATTATTTAATGACACCTGATAAAACTCTGTTTGAATCTCATTAATTATTAATGGCAAGAAAACAGAATATAAAATAAGCTATAATCTTAATTAAAATAACGAAATAAGAAGGAAATAAACTAGATGTTAGAAACTGGAATATCATTGTATTGTATATATTTTTTTATAAATGTATATACAGTATTTATGCAAGTAGATTATGTAAAAAAAGCAAGGTTACAAAGTGCTGTAATCTTAACCCCATCAAAATTCAAAGTAGCTGGAAACTATGCTGTAGAATCACAAAAACTTTCATTAGTAAATATATTTTATGAGTTTGTATTATTTTTTGCTTGGATAAGTTTTGGATTAGTTGCTTTAGATGATGCTACAAATACTCTATTTGGATGGCAAAAAGCGGTTGTTTTTATAGATGCTTTTGTTATTATTAACTGGTTTTTTGGGTTACCTTTTGATGTGTACAAAACTTTCAAACTTGATAAAAAATATGAATTTTCTAATATGACTGCTTCTTTATTTATTAAAGATACTATTAAAAGTGGTGTTTTATTTTTAATTTTTGGTTCAGCTGTTATTGCTGGACTGACATGGATTATTGAAGCTTTTCCATCATGGTGGATATATGGTTTTGTATTTATTTTTGCAGTGATTATTTTAATTAATGCCTTATATCCTTTAATAAGAGATAAAATGTATGATAAATTTAGTCCTTTAAAAGATGAAGAGTTAGCTTTAAAAATAAACAAACTTTTAGAAGAGGTTGGTTTTAAAAGTTCAGGGGTATTTAGTGTTGATGCTAGTAAAAGAGATAATAGACTAAATGCATACTTTGGTGGACTAGGTAGTACTAAAAGAGTTGTTTTATTTGATACTTTAGT
>Ga0193959_1000794_pt1 | contig 12867 bp, 6 predicted proteins | sample FB_2_MG_FD_140333 | JGI IMG/M metagenome (GOLD analysis project Ga0193959, IMG submission 140333) | Microbial mat bacterial communities from the Broadkill River, Lewes, Delaware, United States - FB_2_MG | ecosystem: Environmental > Aquatic > Freshwater > River > Microbial mats | place: USA... | reverse complement strand
TGCCTGGGCAAGAAAACCTGCCTCGACAGCGCCACCCTGAGCGGTGTGCTGGATCGTCTGGAGCGCGACGCCCTGATTCAGCGCAAGCCCTGTAGTGACGATGGCCGCGCTATTCGTGTGACCCTGACCGATACCGGGCGTGAACTGGCAGCGAAGGTCTATCAGCGGATGGCGGAAGCCAATCGGGACTACCGCGCCAGCCTGTCCGAGACCGAGGTGGTGCAGCTGCAGCAATTATTGAAAACGCTCCTTTGACGCAACTGCAAAAAACCTTGTATACAAGATAAATCTTCGGGTACCTTGAGGATCAGCTTGGATCGCTCCAAGAGTGGATCAATAACGATAAGGAACCCACTATGTCGGATCAGGCACAACGCCTGAAGGTGCTCTTTGCCGGTATCTTCAGCCAGATTCTCTGTGTCGGGGTCGCCCGATTTTCCTACACCTCTCTGTTGCCGGTCATGCAGGAGCAAACCTGGATCGGCGACGCCGAGGGCGGCTGGCTGGCCGCAATCAACTACAGTGGCTACATGTGTGGCGCACTCGTCGCGGCATCAATCAGTGATCTGCAGCTGAAGGATCGGTTGTATCGCATCGGACTGGTGCTGGCAGTGGTCACCACGGCCGGCATGGCGCTGACGGACAACATGCTGCTCTGGTCCCTGTTGCGCTTCCTGTCCGGCCTGAGCAGTGCAGGTTCCATGCTGATCGCATCAGGCCTGATACTGCACTGGCTGATTCGTCACCAACACCGCAGTGAACTGGGTATCCATTTTGCGGGCGCGGGGCTGGGTATCGTCTTTGCGGCTCTGGTGGTTGAGCTGTTCCTGGCGTTGACACTGAACTGGGCCGACCAGTGGATGTGGTTTGCAATACTGGGTGCGGCGCTGGCGGTACCGGCCTGGCGCTGGCTGCCACCACCGGCACAGGGGCTTGCAGCCGCTGCCAGCCACACCATGCAGGACAACCCGCCCAGCAGGCGTTTTCTCTGGCTGATGATGGCGGCGTACTTCTGTGCCGGCTATGGCTATGTCGTCAGCGCCACCTTTATTGTCACCATTGTCGAGCGCACGCCGGAACTGGCAGGCATGGGGCAGGTCGCCTTTCTGGCGGTGGGGCTGGCTGCAGCACCCGCCGTGATGCTTTGGGATCTGATTGCCCGGCGCATGGGGTATCTGGGAGCGCTGCTGCTGGCCTATCTGATTCAGGTGGTGGGCATAGTCTTGCCTGCGATCAGTCAGAGTCTGTCGATGGTGTTGCTGAGCGCTGTGCTGTTTGGCGGCACCTTTATCGGTTGTGTCAGTCTGGTACTGACCATGGCGGGGCGCCTGTATCCATCCAAGCCGGCACGTCTGATGGGCAAAATGACCCTGGCCTACGGTGTGGCCCAGATATTCGCGCCGGCTCTGACCGGCATGCTGGCCGAACAGCATGGCAACTACAGTCTGGGGCTCTGGCTGGCCGGAGGTTTTGTCATGCTGGGCGCGGGCCTGATTCTGCTGTTGATGCTCAGTGATCGCACCGCTGCCGAATTGGACCGGAGCGGCTCTGCCGGTCGGCTTGCCTCTCAGCAGAGCTGAAGGCATCATGCTGCTTCTGTAGACAGGATATCCGGGGTCGCCCCAGGCGGCCTTCGACCGATCAGGCAATGGAGATGACGTATGCCCCCGCTCACGCACAGACTTGTGCTGCCTTCGCTGTTGGCTCTGCTGATGACCGGCTGTTCCGGTGAAAATACCGAACAGCCGGACAAGGCCGCCAAGACTCAGGCCGATCAGGCTGCCACCGCTGAAACGACTTCGACCGAGGTGATCAGCCAAAACCCGCAGGACTCCATTGCGATCAGTGTACGTGATATCAGCGTACAGACCTGGCAGGGCCAGCAGGCGGCCGCGATTACCCTGTCGACAGCGGTAGCACTGAACCAGCCTCTGGAGCAATGGCTGGCGATTGAAACGCTGGCGGGGGACGATCTGAAAGGGGGCTGGGTTGCTGATAAGCGTGGCAAGACGCTCTATTTCAGTGGTCTGCAGCCCGAAGCCCAGTACCGGGTACGTGTTAAAACGGGACTGCCGGCCGCCAATGGCAGTACGCTGAACAGTGATTCAAGCCTGACGCTGGAAACGCCGGCAATGACCTCTGCGCTGGGCTTTGCCAGTCGAGGCAATCTGCTGGCGCACCGCCTGCGCGAAGGGTTGCCGGTGATGGCGGTCAATGTGGAGCAGGTGGATCTGGACGTCTATCGTATCAGGGAACAGGAGCTGGTCAGCTTCTTCAGCGGCTTTGGTCACCAGACCCAGCTCAGCAGTTGGGACGCCGAACAGTTGCTGGAGCAGACGGAACTGGTCTGGTCCGGCCGCTTTGATCTGGAATTGGATGCCAATACACGGGCGACCCGCTACCTGCCGGTGCAGAAGGTTGATCCGCTCAAGGAGGCCGGTGTCTATCTGGCCGTCATGCGTCAGGCCGGCAATATCAGTTATAGCTACCCTGCCACCTGGTTTTCCGTGACGGATCTCGGGGCGCAGGTGCGGCTCTATGCGGATCGTCTTGATGTGCAGGTCAACAGCCTTGCCAGCGTCGATCCGGTCAAGGGTGTCGAACTGCGCCTGTTCAACAACAAGGGCGAAGTGATGGGGACGGCCAGAACGGATGCCGAGGGCCGTGCTGGACTGGACCAGTCGTCGTTAACGGCCGAGCTTGCCGAAGCGCGTCTTCTGCTGTTACAGCAAAAGGGACAGGTATCGCTGGTGCGTCTTACCGGCCCCGCGCTGGATCTGGCAGAGTTTCCGGTAACCGGCCCGGACCGTCAGCCACAGGAGGTCTTCATCTACAGCCCTCGGGATATCTACCGTCCGGGGGAAACGCTGGTGTTCAGTGCCTTGCTGCGTTCGCAGCAGGGGGAAGCGGTCCCTGGCATTACGCTGGAATCGCGACTGGTTCAACCGGATGGGCGTGTGGTGTCCAGTCAGCGACTGGAGCCGCAGGCGCTGAACTACTACGAAGTCAGTCTGCCACTGTCGGCCGATGCCGCGACCGGCGAATGGCGCTTTCAGATGATTCTGCCGGATGGCACGCAGCGCGAATACCCGGTGCATATCGAAACCTTCCTGCCGGAGCGCCTGGCTCTGAATCTGGACAGTCCCGACTTTCTTAAACCTTCTGACACCTTTCAGGTGCAGGTACAGGGAGACTATCTGTATGGTGCTCCCGCCTCGGGTAACCGGCTGCAGTCACAGCTGATCGCCCGACTGGAGCCGCACCCGTATGAATCGTTTGCGGATTTCTGGTTTGGCCACCCTGACCATACCGAGCTGGAGCGACGTGAAGATCTGGAGGAGGTGCAGCTGGACGAGGCTGGTCGCGCTCAGGTGCAGGTCGACAGCTACTGGCAGGAGCTGACCAGCCCATTGCGGTTGCAGACCTATGCCAGTCTGCTGGACTCCGGTGGTCGCCCCGTTTCTCGGCGTATCTCCTCCGTTGTGATGCCGAACGCCGAGCGTCTGCCCGGCATACGCCCGTTGTTTGCCGATGCTCAGGTGGATTATGAGGGACAGGCGTCGTTCGAGCTGATCCTGACTGATGGCACACAAAAACTGGCGGCTGATTCGCTGCAGGTTAATCTGGTACGCGAACGGCGTGATTACCACTGGAGCTGGAATGATGCCGATGGCTGGCTGAGCCACTACACGGAACGTCACTACAGCGTTGATCAGCGTGAAATCGCAATCACGGCCGGGAACAGTGTGCAGCTCAATCTGCCGGTGGAGTGGGGCTATTATCGACTGGAGGTAAAAGACCCTGAAACTGGACTGACCTCGGCGTTTCGTTTCCGCGCCGGCTGGGACCCGGATTCACAAGTCATGGCAGGGCGCCCGGATCGGATCGGTCTGACCCTGAACCAGCAGAGCTATGCACCGGGGGATGAACTTCGGGTGCAGGTGCGGCCGCCTGCTGCAGGCAAGGGTTACCTGATGCTGGAGACGGATCGTCTGCTGCATCGTGAACCCGTGGATATCCCGGCGGATGGTGCAGAGCTGAGTGTCAAACTGAAGCCGGAATGGCTGCAGCAGAACCTGTATCTGAGCGTTGTGCTGCTACAGCCGGGGGATGCACGTGAGCGTACCTTGCCCAAGCGGATGTTGGGGCTGCAGCCGGTGCCGGTGAGCCCTGAGTCACATGCGCTTGAACTGGCGTTTGAGGGATTGCCGCAGGAGTTGCGTCCCGAGCAGACAATCGATGTGCCCGTGCAAGTGACACGTGCCGATGGCCAGCCGCTGGATGAGCAGGTGTACCTGACGCTGGCGGCCGTGGATGTCGGTGTGCTTGCCATTACCGACTTCCAGACACCGGACCCGCTGGACTGGTTCTATACCCCGGGTGCCTATGCAATCGAGTTGCGTGACAACTACAACGATCTGATCGATGCCGAAGCCGGGGCCATGGCGCATTTGCGTTACGGCGGTGATGCCGATCTGAGCCGTGGCGGTGCTCAGCCACCCACAGATGTGCAGATTCTGTCCCTGTTCTCCGGCGCATTGGCGGTGGATGAACAGGGACGGGCCAGTATTCCGCTGGACCTGCCGGCTTTTAATGGACGTATGCGCCTGATGGCATTGGCGTTCTCGGATAATGCGCTGGGCTCAGTTGATCACGAAGTGCCGGTGGTGGCACCGGTGGTGGCCGAGCTGAACCGACCGCGCTTCCTGTCTCCGGGAGACAGCAGTCAGCTGACACTGGACCTGCACAACCGCACCGAACAGGCACAGACGCTGGATGTCAGCCTGATGGCAGGCAAGGGGCTGGTGTTTGATAAGGACGTATCCAGCTGGCAAAAAGCGGTTGAACTGGACGCCGGTCAGCGTATCACCGAAGTACTGCCGGTGCATGCCAAGCTGCCGGCGGGTGCAATCCCGATTCGGTTGAGCGTAACCGGCATTGAAGGCGAAGCGGATCTGCAGCGTGAGTGGACACTGGGTGTACGTCCAGCTTGGCCGGCCCAGTCACTGAGCTGGCAGCAGCCGCTGCAACCGGGCGCAGATTTCAGTCTGTCAGGGCAGGCGCTGGAAGGGCTGCTGCCGGATACACTCAATGCCCAACTGAGCCTGTCGGCACGTCCGCCGTTCAATCTGGCGCGCCATTTCAGTGAGCTGCGGGCTTACCCCTACGGCTGTGCCGAACAGACCACCAGCGGTGTCTTTCCACACCTGTATCTGGGGGGCGATTCACTGGCTGCACTGGGTATCAAGGGTGAGGACCGAGTGGCACAGCGTGAAGCGGTGGAGCTGGCCATTCGCCGTCTGTTCTCAATGCAGTTGGGTAATGGCAGCTTCGGACTCTGGAGCGATAACAGCCCGGAAGAGCCCTGGCTGACGGTCTACATCACCGACTTCCTGCTGCGGGCACGTGAAGCGGGCTACACGGTTTCGGAACCGGCATTGAAACATGCACTGGAGCAGGTCGGACGCTATCTGCGCCACCCTAACAGCATCAACGGCGAACTGCTGCACGATCAGCGCTCCCGCTTTGCGGTACGTGCTTATGCTGCTCAAGTGCTGGCACGCAGTGGTCAGGCTCCGCTGGCGGAACTGCGCAACCTGATTGACCATCATGCCAATTCGGCACCGCCATTGGCGATGCTGCAGCTGGGGCTGGCCTTGCGTGCGGCCGGCGATGGCCAGCGCGCTGATAAAGCCTTTGATCAGGCCCTGCCTGCGCTGGCGCGTGGCGAGTTCAACCACACTGATTACGGCAGTGAAGTACGTGATCTGGCACTGGCGCTGTTCTGGCTGCTGGAAGCAGGTGCCGAAGAGGTACGCTGGCTGCCGCTGCTGGATCGACTCCAGCCGGCGGTAGCGGAGCGACGCTGGTTCAGTACCCAGGAGCGCAACGCGTTGTTCCTGGCGGGACAGGCACTGGCCGGAACCGAAGCCCCTGATGTGAAACTGGCCTTGTCCGGGGCCTGGGAGCAGGTCCTGACCGGCGACAGCTCACGCAGTCTGTCACTGGCCGGTGAGGCTCTGCTGCAGGGCGTCCAGATTGAGAATCAGGGGGCTGATCGGGCCTGGTTGAACCTGCGCCTGCAGGGATACACCGATCAGCCACCGGCTGCCATCAGCCACGGAATCAAGGTGGAGCGTCATTACTACGATGCCAATGGCAAACCGCTGGATATCCGTCAGTTGAAAACCGGTGATCAGGTGCTGGTTGAATTGCGTGTCGAAAGCGACGAAGCCGTGAACGATGCGCTGGTCGTGGATCTTCTGCCTGCCGGGCTGGAAGTGGAGAATCAGAACCTGGCCAGCAGCTTTGAGCTGAGTGAACTGAACGTCGGTGGCGAGCGTGTAACCGAGCTGATGTCGATGCTGGATATTCGTCATCAGGAGTTCCGTGATGATCGCTACGTGGCCGCCGTTAACCTGCACTATCGGGGCGCACGTCTGTTCTATCTGGCACGAGCGGTCACGCCGGGGTCCTACCGTATCCCGCCCACCTACGCCGAGTCGATGTACCGTCCTGAAACCCGTCATCAGGGTGGCGAGAAGGGCTGGCTGAGGGTCAAGGCGCGCTAGGTGAAGCAGTGGGTCAAATGGCTGGTTGCGTTGCTGCTGGTGGTTGTACTGGCGGGCTGGGGGCTGGATCGCCTCTATCCCTTGCCGGCACCGGCAGCACCTGCTACACGGGTGCTGGCCGCCGACGGTCAGCTTCTCAGGGCCTTTCCCGCGCCAGATGAAACCTGGCGCTATGGCGTGCGTCTGGATCAGGTTGCACCAGTCTATCTGGAAGTCCTGCTGGCGTATGAGGACCGGGCGTTTTACTACCATCCGGGCATCAATCCGTTGGCGCTGCTGCGGGCAAGCTGGCAGAACCTGATCGCCGGCGAAGTGGTGTCCGGTGGCTCCACCCTGAGCATGCAGGTGGCGGGGATGCTCGATCCCTACCCGCGTACGCTCAAGGGCAAGGTGCGTCAGGCACTCAGAACCCTGCAACTGGAATGGCACTACAGCAAAGCCGAGATTCTGCAGCTCTACCTGAATCAGGCTCCCTTTGGCGGTATGTTGTCGGGGGTGGAATCAGCGTCGCGGCATTATTTTGGCAAGCCCGCCACCGAGCTCAGTGATGCCGAAGCCGCACTGCTGGCAGTACTGCCACAGAGGCCCAGCGACTGGCGTCCGGACCGCTATCCGCAACGGGCGCAAAGGGCACGCGACAAGGTGCTGCGGCGCATGGCTGAGCTTGGCATCTGGCCACAGACGCGTGTGGATGCCGCGCTGCAGGAACCCGTCGCGGCTCTGCCTCCGCAGCAACCCCTGCTGGCCCCTCTGCTGAGCCGCCGCTTGCGCGCTCAGTGTCCCGATTGTACGACCATTCAGACGCTGATTGATGCCGACCTGCAGCGTCAGGTTCAGGCCCTGGTGGCGACCTATCGCAGTCGACTGGATGCACAGCAGTCGCTGGCCGTGATGGTGGTGCGCAACGAGGATATGGCGGTTCAGGCCTATGTCGGATCAGCCCAGTTCGGCTCGATACAGCGGCAGGGGCATGTGGACATGGTGCAGGCGATCAGATCTCCCGGCTCTACGCTTAAGCCGTTTGCCTATGCCATGGCACTGGATCAAGGGCTGATCCATTCCCACTCCATGTTGCTGGATACACCGCGTTACGGCTTGCGCTACCGTCCGCACAATTTTACCGGTGGCTTCAGCGGGCCGGTAACGGTTGCCGATGCGCTGCAACGCTCGCTGAATCTGCCAGTGGTACAGCTGGTTGACCATTTGGGGCCGGAGCGTTTCGTGGCCGGGCTGCAGAACGCAGGGCTCGACCTGCAGGGACCGGGCGTGCAGTCACCCAGCAGTGCCGTGGTACTGGGAGCGGTCGGGACACGGCTGGATTCGCTGGTGGGTACCTATACGGCACTGGGACGCGGTGGATTGGCCGGCACACCACGATTGACGCCGGATAATATGCAATCGGAACGCTGGGCGATGAGCCCGGGTGCTGCCTGGATCACCTGGCGTCTGCTGGCGCAGAGTCCCTGGCGGGCTTTGGGGCAGGTCGGTGCGAGCGAGTGGCGGCTGGCCTGGAAAACCGGCACCAGCTACGGCTACCGTGATACCTGGGCAATCGGCGTGACACCCGGATGGACGCTGGGCGTGTGGGTCGGGCGTCCCGACGGCAGTCCTAGCCCCGGTCAGCATGGTCGCAGTCTGGCCGCGCCCTTGCTGTTCCGTATCCATGAATTGCTGCCGGAAACCCGTTCACAGCCGGTGCGACCGGACAGTGTCAGTGTTGAGTCGATATGCTGGCCGCTGGGCAGTCGAGCGGCTCATCCTGACAATCAACTGGACAACTGCCATCGCCAGTTCAGTGCCTGGTTGTTGAATGGAACCGCACCGCTGACGCTGCCGCAGGCGCCGGGGTTGGCATTGCAGACACTGGTGCGCCGGACATGGATTGATACGGAGAGCGGTCTGGCCGGGCTTCCGTTGTGTGCAGAAAACCCGCAATCCCTGCAGCAGAGACTGGTTGCGCTCTGGCCACAGCAGGCCGAACCCTGGCTCAAGCCCGCGTGGAAACGCCAGAGTCGCTTGCCGGATACGATGCCTGGCTGTGAGGGAGAGGTACCGAAGATTGAAGCGGTCCAGATTGTTGGTATTGAAGAGGGCAGTCGTCTGCAGCTGCTGGCGGGCAGGCCGTTGCTGCAGGTTGATCTGCATCTGGCTGGTGCTCAGGGTCAGGTGAACTGGTACCTGAACGGAAAACCCTTGGCAGGTGCTCAGAAAAGCCATCACGCGCTGGAGCTGCATCAGCCCGGCCAGTATCGAGTCAGTGCCGTAGATGAAGCGGGCAACACCGACTCGATTCGTTTCAGCTTTCGGCGTTTTGGCTCCTGATATCGGCCTGAGCCTTGGGCAGTAGCCAGTAGCCAAGCAGGTTACCCGCCAGGGTCGTGCCCAGCATGACAGCCAGCATCGGCAGTGGCGTCCCGTCCCCCAGAACCCCGACCAGTGCCCCTGACAGGGCACCACAGCCAAAGCCACTGGCGCCCAGAAGGGCGGTTGCGGTGGCTGCCGAATGAGGGAAAAACTCGCTGGTGCCCGCCATGCCATTGGAAATGACAAACCCCTGCACGCCGATATAGATCATCACCAGTGCCACCACCAGCCATAAGGGAGCGTCAAACAGCAGGAAAGCAAGCAGCATCACCATACCCGTAGCCAGCTGGATACGCTGTCCGGTCTGCAGCAACTGTTGTGAACTGTACTTGTGCAGCAGGCGAATATTGAGCTGATTGCAGGCCAGCAGTGTGACGATATTGAGCCCGAACAGAACTGTATACAGCGCGGGGCTGGCCCCGAAATAGTCGATGTAGCTGCCCGGTGATCCGGTAATAAATGCAAACAGGCCGGCATAGGCGAAGGCAACTGAAAACAGGTAGCCCAGTGCAGTACGGTGAGTCAGTACATTAAGGTAGCTGCGCAGCGGGCTGGGCAGGGGCTCGGTGGGCGGCTTACGCGTTTCCGGCAGGCGCAGGGCCAGTACCAGCAGTAAAAGGAAAGCGTAGCCGGCCAGGAAAAAGAAAATATGACGCCATCCTCCCACCTCCAATAATAAAGTCCCCAGAATGGGAGCCATCAGCGGTGCCAGCATCAGAATACTGGCCATTTTGCTCATCGCGCGCGCACTGTCCTTGCCGGAATGGCGGTCCCGGATGATGGCCATTGAGTTGACGACACTCAGACCACCACCAAACCCCTGCAGTACGCGCGCCCCCCAGAGCTCGCCGACGGATGTGGCAAGGGCTGCGCCCGCTGCGCCCAGAAAAAACAGGCTCAGGCCACTGAAAATGGCCTTGCGACGACCATAACGGTCCGAGAGAGGTCCACCGGTCAACTGGCCGCCTGCAAAGCCGGCCAGAAACAGACTGACAGACAGTTCTATGGTGTGGATGGAAACGCCCAGCCCACTGGCAATGGCGGGGATTGCAGGCAGGTAGGCATCTGTGGAAAGGGGCCCCAATGCTGTCAATGCGGCCAGCATCAGAATCAATCCGGGAATGGGAAGGTGTTTGCTGCTCATGGAAACCTGCCGAAAAAAAGAGCTGGCCAGGAATACAGGGGGTTCCGAAGCCAGCCAAATGTACGAGGGAACAACATAATGTAGTGTAATATACATTACATTAAAATGATCTGTCTATTGATGTCAGGCCGTAACTTCAACGGCGTGCCTTGTTATAATGGATTCACGTTTCAATAAAGAATGACCCATGACGAACGAACAAGCTGAAGTCCAAGCCAAGCCCTGTGGTCTGACCCCCAAGGGACTTGAGCGTCAAAAGCGCATTCTGGATGCTGCGCGTGAAGTGTTTCTGGAGCAGGGATACGATAATGCCAGTATCAGCGACATCATGTGCCGTGCCGGTGGCTCGCTAAGTACGCTGTATCGATTATTCGGTAACAAGCTGGGTCTGTTCGAAGCGATGATGACACAGACCTCCAACCGGGTGTTTGCAGCGTTCGAGGCGGTGGAGTGCGCAATCAAGCGTAAGGAAACACCCGAGCAGGCGCTCAAGCGTTACGGCCACTTGGTGCTGGAGCGTGTGCTCTGTCCTGAAGCTGTAGGGCTGTACCGGCTGGTTACCACTGATTGCAGCAGCGAACGTGAGCGTATCCAGTCGCTGTTTTACGAGCAGGGGCCCAAGCGTATCAATGACAAGTTGAGTGCCTACCTGCAGTCGCAGGTGGACCAGGGCGTCATGCAAATTCGGGATACCGAGCTGGCTGCCTTCCAGTTTCTGGAGATGGTGAAAGGCAATTTCCAGCTGCGCGCCATGTTGGGTATGGCGATTCGTGATGAGGAAAGAGAGCAGGCGGTTGAGCAGGCGGTCGAACTTTTCCTCTATGGCGCGACCCGTCGTTAGCAGGCGCAATGGCCCTGATGCTGTTGCCAGGGTCGCAAATACGGTATCTTAGGCAGCAAATTTTGTAGCTGAAAACCTTTGTTTCTACTTTCTGTTTCCAACACAACGGCACCGAACCGCATATGATTATCAAACCGAAAATTCGTGGCTTTATCTGTACGACCACGCATCCTGTTGGCTGTGAAGCCAATGTCCGCGAACAGATCGCATACACCCAGGCACAGGGCAAGATCGAAAACGGTCCCAAGCGTGTACTGGTGATCGGCGCATCCAGCGGTTACGGTCTGTCTTCACGCATCGCGGCTGCGTTCGGCAGCGATGCCGCCACCATCGGTGTTTTCTTCGAGAAACCGGGCACCGAGCGCAAGCCGGGTACGGCTGGCTGGTACAACTCCGCAGCCTTCGACAAGTGCGCCAAGGAAGCTGGCCTGTACGCCAAGAGCCTGAACGGCGATGCCTTCTCGCATGAAGCCAAACAGAAAACCATCGAGCTGATCAAGGAAGACCTGGGTCAGATCGATCTGGTGGTTTACTCACTGGCCTCTCCGGTACGTAAAATGCCGGACAGCGGCGAAGTGGTGCGCTCTGCACTCAAGCCGATCGGTGAGCCCTACCGTTCGACCGCGATCGACACCAACAAGGACGTGATCACCGAAGCCGAAATTGAACCGGCGACGGAAGAAGAAGTGGCCAACACCGTTACCGTCATGGGCGGCGAAGACTGGGAACTCTGGATCAATGCTCTGGAAGACGCCGGCGTGCTGGCTGATGGCTGCAAGACCGTGGCTTACAGCTACATCGGTACTGACATTACCTGGCCGATCTACTGGCATGGTGCGCTGGGCAAGGCCAAGCAGGATCTGGATCGTGCTGCAGGCGAACTGAACGCCAAGCTGTCCGGTGCTCACAATGGCCAGGCCAACGTGGCGGTACTCAAGTCCGTGGTAACTCAGGCCAGCTCCGCCATTCCGGTCATGCCGCTGTACCTGTCCATGGTATTCAAGTTGATGCGCGAGCAGGGTATCCACGAAGGCTGCATAGAACAGGTACACCGCCTGTTCAGCACCGGCCTGTACGGCACCACTGCCGAGATGGACGATGGCAACCGCTTCCGCATGGATGACTGGGAACTGCGCGATGATGTGCAGAAGGCCTGCCGCGACCTCTGGCCGCAGGTAACCAGCGAAAACCTGTTCGACGTAACCGACTACCAGCTGTACAAGGACGAGTTCCTGAAACTGTTCGGCTTCGGTATCGACGGCGTTGATTACGAAGCGGATGTGAATCCGGACGTTCAGTTTGACGTGATTGATATCTGATCGTCAGATTGATGTCTAAAAAGCCCCGCCCGGTGTGAAGCTGCGCGGGGCTTTTTTAGCTTACTTTGGTCATACATTTCCACTCTGCTGCAGGCAGAGATTCAACCAGGCATTGATACCTGCGCTGCGGTATTTCTGTTTGTGGATGATGAGATACAACTGGCGGCTAAAATCCCGGCCGGGCACATTCAGACGTTTCAGGCTGCCACGGTTAAAGGCATCAGCCAGAGTAATCATCGACAGGCAGCCGATACCCAGGCGCGCTTCGACCGCCCGTTTGATAGCTTCGGTATGCTGTAGTTCGATGGCAATGGTCAGATCCGGCAGCAGCCCTGACATCGCCCGATCGAAGGCCTGACGGGTACCGGAGCCAGCTTCACGCAGTATCCAGCAAGCCTTTCGTAGATCATCATCGGAGACTGCCTGTTGTTGCGCTAATGGATCATCCGGGTGACAGAATACCGCCAGTTCATCCTGTCGCCAGGGCAATATTTCCAGATCCGGATGATTCAGCTCACCCTCAATCAGGCCAACATCCAGCTCAAAGTTCAGCACCCGCTCAACGATGTGCCGGGTATTGGCTACATCCAGCTGCAGGCTGGCATTCGGATAACGCTCCATATACTG
>Ga0193959_1000790_pt1 | contig 12888 bp, 7 predicted proteins | sample FB_2_MG_FD_140333 | JGI IMG/M metagenome (GOLD analysis project Ga0193959, IMG submission 140333) | Microbial mat bacterial communities from the Broadkill River, Lewes, Delaware, United States - FB_2_MG | ecosystem: Environmental > Aquatic > Freshwater > River > Microbial mats | place: USA... | reverse complement strand
CTGCACTGGGCCGATCTGGCCTCCCTACACCTGATCGAGTCGCTGGTGGGGCAGGAATGCCCGATGGGGCTGATGCTGATTGCCAGCTACCGCGACCACGAGATCAACGCTCGACACCCCCTGCAGGTAACGCTTGAGCGCCTCGGCCACAGCGGCCAGCCACCGCTGGAGCTGTCACTGCAGCCACTGGATCTGGATCAGGTCACTCAGTTGATCGCCGATACCCTGAGGGTAGAGCGCGACCGCTGCCGCAACCTGGCATCCGCCTGCATTGAAAAAACCCAGGGCAACCCTTTCTTCCTGAGTCAGTTTCTCTACGCCCTGCATCAGGAAGGCCTGATCAGCTTCCGCGAACAGCAGTGGCAGTGGGACGAGGAGGCTATCCGGGCGCAGGAGATGACCGATAATGTCATCGAGCTGATGGTCAGCAAGATACAGAAACTGCCCGAGGCCACCCAGCAGGTATTGCCGCTGGCCGCCTGTATCGGCAGCAGCTTCAACCTGCGCACCCTGTCGCTGGTGAGTGACCTTCCCCCCCGTACCGTCGCCGATCGCCTCTGGTCCGCCATGACCGAAGGGCTGATCCTGTTTCAGGATGACACCTACCGCCTGTTTCAGCATCAGGAGCCGGAGCGGGCCCGTTATCGCTTCGTGCATGACCGCGTACAACAGGCCGCCTATTCCCTGATCGCCGACAGCGAGCTGGAGCAGCTGCATCTGCAGATCGGACGTCAGCTCTGGCACAGCCTGCCGCCGGACGAAGTGGAAAGCCGTATTTTCGAGATCAGCAACCATCTCAACCAGGCACGCGACCTGATCGACACCCAGACAGAGCGCACCCGGCTGGCCGGGCTCGACTTCAAGGCCGGGATCAGGGCGCGCGAGTCGGCGGCCTTTGCCTCGGCACAGGAATACTATGACATCGGGCTGCAGCTGCTGCCGGACAATGCCTGGGAGGGCGAGTACGAACTCTGTCTGGCACTGCACACGGCCGCCGCCGACTGTGCCAACATTCTCGGCCACAAGCGCCGCATGCTGGAACTGGTCAGTGCCATCGACCGTCATGCCACCGCCCTGCTGGACCGGGTGCAGGCCTACGAGATCCAGATCCAGTCGCAGGTGGCCAACAACGAATTTCACGGCGCGCTCAACACCGCACTGGGCACGCTGCAGCAGCTGGGTATTCGCATTCCGGCCAGGCCCAGCGGGGCCCAGCTGCTGAGGGCCGTGGCCAAAACCCAGTGGCTGCTGCGCCGCCTGCCCGCCGAGCGGGTGCTGCAATTGCAGGCGATGAATAATCCGCAGCTGGAAGCGGCCATGCCGATCCTCGCCAGCATGTTCGGTGCCATCAAATTTTCCAGCTCCGAACTGCGCCCACTGGTAATGGCACGTCAGGTGGAACTAACCCTGAAGCAGGGCCTGACCCCCTCCTCGGCACTGGCCTTTGCCGGCTATGGCGGCGTACTCTGCGGCCAGTTCAACCAGATTGAACAGGGCTATCGGCTGGGACAGCTGGCGCTGGAACTGGATCGCCGCCAGGTCGCACCGCTGACTCATCACCGTACCCTGTATCTGTTCGACTCCTACATCCGCCACTACCGCGAACCGCTGCGCAACTGCATGGAGTCGCTGCTCAACGCCCACCAGCTGGCGCTGGATGCCGGTGATATGGAATGGGGTGCCTACGCGCTGGCCGCCTATATTCAGTATGCCTTCCCGCTGTGCGGCAACCTGGACGAGCTCCAGCCACGGCTGGAACAGTATGCCAGCCTGCTGGCCGAATCCGGTCAGCAGCAGTCCCTGCAGTACTCCCGGTTTGTGCTGCAGACCATGGCAAACCTGCGTGGCCGCAGCGCCGACCCGCTGCGTTTCAATGGCCACTTCTATGACGAAGTGGAAGGGCTGAAAGAACTGCAGCAGGAAAATCATCGCACCGGCATCTGCCTGCACCATTTTTACAAGGCACTGCTGTGCTACCTGCTGGGCGAATACAAGGATGCCTACCGCCACAGCGAAGCCGGAATGGCACTGCAGTCATCCATCAGCGGCACCTACACCACACCCTGGCTGCAAACCCTGCACGCCCTGGCCACCCTGGCACTATTGCCAAATACCAGCATCCTGCAGCAGCCTGCCCGACTCAAGCGGGTGCGCCAGATCCTGCGCCTGCTGCGCAAGCTGAACCGCCACTGCCCGGAAAACCACCGCCACCGCGTCAACCTGCTGCAGGCGGAGCTGTACCGCAGCCAGCACCAGTTCAGCAAGGCGATGGACCTGTACGAACAGGCGATCGAGCATGCCCGTCAGCAGGGCTTCGTACTGGAAGAGGCGCTGGCCTGCGAACTGGCCGGCAGCTTCTATCTGGAATGGGACAAGCCGGGTATCGCCCGCACCTACCTGCAGGACGCCTATGCCCGCTATGCCGACTGGGGAGGCCGCGCCAAGCTGGAACAGATGCAGCAGGCCTATCCCTTTGCGCTGGAACGCCCGCTGCACACCACACCCGCCGAATCCCTGCCGGGTCTGCCTGCCAGTGGCCAGTCGCTGGATAATCGTGCCTTCGACATCAATTCGGTGATCCACGCCTCCCAGGCAATCTCCGACGAAATCGTACTGGAACGGCTGCTGGAGCAACTGATGCAGCTGGCGTTGCAGAATGCCGGCGCCCAGCGCGCCATCCTGATTCTGCGCCGCCCCCAAGGGCTGTTTATCGAGGCCGAAATCTGTCTCAATCAACCACCACGGCTGTTCACCGATCAGGCGCTGGAAAACAGTGCCGAACTGCTGCCCCTGAGTATCGTGCACTATGTCGCCCGTACCAAGGATGATGTCGTACTGGGCAACGCCGTGGAGCACCAGATGTTCCAGCACGACGGCTATATCCGCCAGCATCACCCGCGTTCGCTGCTGGCGATCCCGATTCTCTACCATGGCGACCTGACCGCGATCCTGTATCTGGAGCACACCGAGAGTCGTGACATCTTCAACCGCAACCGGCTCAAGACCCTGCAGATTCTGGCGGCTCAGGCGGCCATTTCGATCGAAAACGCCAAGCTGTACCAGAGCCTGCAGCAGTCGGAGCGGGAGTATCGTTCACTGTTCGAAAATGCCAGCGAGGGCATCTTCCGTATCGACCCCGGCGGCCGCTTCATTTCGGCCAACCCGGCGCTGATTCGCCTGCTGGGCTATGCCTCTGCGGATGAGTTTTTCGGCAATGTCACCGATGTGATTCGGGACTGCTTCATTTCACGCCAGGAATGCCGTCAGTTTCTGGTGGAACTGCGCCGTCACGAGCGTGTACTGGGCTTCGAAACCCGCTGGCGCCGACTGGATGGCAGCGAGGTATTCGTCGCCATCTCCGCCCGCTGCATCAGCGATGAACACCGCAACCTGACCTATTACGAAGGCTCATTGACCGATATCAGCGAACGCAAGGCCAAGGAACAGGCGGAACTGGCCCGAGAAAAGGCAGAAGCCGCCAGCGAAGCCAAGAGCCTGTTTCTCGCCTCCATGAGCCACGAAATCCGCACGCCGATGAACGGCATTCTCGGCATGGCACAGCTGCTGTTGCGCTCGGAGCTGTCACCGGCTCAGCAGCAACAGGTCCACGCCATCTACCGTTCCGGCCAATCCCTGTTGAGCATTCTGAACGATGTACTCGATTTCACCAAAATCGAAGCCGGTCAGATGGAACTGGAAGCGAGCCCGTTCAACCTGCGCGAGCAGTTTGAGCAGTTGCGCCAACTGCTGTTTCCCATGGCACAGGAGAAACAGCTGGATCTGATTTTGCGCTGCGACGACACCCTGCCGGACTACCTGCTGGGCGATGCCCGCGCCCTGAATCAGGTACTGCTGAACCTGTGTACCAACGCGCTCAAGTTCACCCAGCAAGGCTATGTACTGATCAAGGCGCGCATGCTGGACACCCGCGAGGACGGCCTGCACCGGGTACGATTCGAGGTGGAAGACACCGGTATTGGCATCCCGACTGCCGCTCACGAGCGCATTTTCACTCACTTCAGTCAGGCCGACAGCTCCATCACTCGCCGCTTTGGCGGCACCGGACTGGGGCTGTCGATCTGCAAGCGCCTGGTCGATCTGCAGCAGGGCCAGATCGGCTTTGACAGCCAGGAAGGCATAGGCACCCGGTTCTGGGTCGAGCTGGACTACCCCGAAGCGGCTGCGTTCTCACCGCTGCCGGAGAGCCTGCCACGAGCGGAAGGTCGGCCCGCGCTGGATATCCTGCTGGTGGAAGATACGCCGATCAACCAGCAGGTCACCGTGGGTTTGCTGGAATCGGAGGGACACAGGGTCAGCGTGGCCGACGACGGTTATACCGCCCTGTCGATGCATAACGACCACGCCTACGATCTGGTGCTGATGGATATCCACCTGCCGGATATGGATGGCACCGAAACGGCACGGCGCATGCGCCAGCATTCCAATCCCGAACGGGCCAATGTGCGCATCATCGCCCTGACCGCTTCAGTGACGCCAGCCGAGGTCCGCCGCTACGAAGAAGCGGGCATGGACGCCGTTGTGGGCAAGCCGCTGCAGTTCAGCGAGCTGAACCGGCTGCTGTTCAATGCTGCCGGTGCTCCAGCCACTCCCCCTGCCGAACCCGAACATTCGGACTGTCTGGACCTGCCGTTGCTGCGCCAGCATCAGAGCATGCTGGGCCCGCAGCGCTTCAACAACCTGTGTGAACAGATGGAGCAGCAATGCCTGCAACTGCTGGCCCAACTGCAGGACAGCCCGCCGGAACAACAGCCCGAGCTGCTGCACAAGCTGGCCGGTACGCTGAGCAATTTCGGCATGCCAAAGGCCGCCGAGCAGTGCCGCACACTGGAAGCCGAAGACACGCTGAACGCCGCCAGCCTGTCTTCGCTGGATGCACTGTGCCGACGCAGCCTGACGGCGCTGAAACGTCGCTTTGGCGCATCGAATTGATTACATCAGCTCCTTGAGCCAGGCGTAATCGGCATCACTGACCGGCTCAATGCCCAGCGCCTGCTTCTGCTGCAGTAGCTGATTGCGCGCCGGTGAAGGCGTCAGCAGCGCAGCCTTGAGCATCTCGACCACGTCAGGACACAGCTGGCTGTTCAAGGTAAGCGGGTCATAGTGGATGGGTGGCGAGCGCCAGAGTTCACGCCACTCGCCAGCGGTTGCGTCGCCACGCTGGATATAGTCATCGGCACGGCGACTGGAGACAAAGGCCGCATCCACCTGGCCACGCTGCAGGGCGGCCAGCGCACGGTCATGCGAGCCGGCATAGACCAGCGGTGAGGCGAGCCGATCCAGTGACATGCCGGTATCCTGTCGGAAACGAGTCTGCGGAATCAAGGCCCCCGAGGTGCTGTCCGGATCGGTCAGGGCTACCGCCCGGCCGCGCAACTGTTCCAGCCGTTTCAGATCGGAATCCGCCGACACCAGCAGGACCGAATTGTAGTAGCTGCCTTCCTGTGTAAATTCACCACCGACAAAACTGTAGGCCGCAACCGCACGAATGCCGGGATCACGCGCCTTGGCCTTCAGGTAGGCTGCAGGCCCCAGCTCGGCCAGATCCACCGCACCCGACAGAACGCCTTCAATCACCGCCTGATAGGAGTGTGTCACCACCGTGGTCACCGGAATACCCAGCCGCTGCTGCAGATGCAGCCGCATGGGTTCAAACTCTTCATATTGCTGTTGCTGGGCCTTTTTGGGGATGGCGGCAAAGCGCAGCACTTCCGGCCGCTTGCACGCCTCTGCCGCCGCATGCAGTGACACCAGCATCAGCAGCCCCGCCAACACATGCCTGCCTGGCTTCATAACAGCACCTCCCGGTTGGGGTGTTTCAGATAGTCCGCACTCTCATCCGCGCCCTGAGCACGGCTGAACAGGAAGCCCTGGGCCTCGTCACAACCGGCCAGTTTCAGGTACACCAGCTGGTCGGGTGTTTCCACGCCCTTGGCCACGACGCGGCGTTTCAGCTTCTTGGCCACGGAGATGGTGGCCGACAGCAGCACGTTATCATCGTAGCTGTTACGGATATGTTGAATCAGGGCCCGGCTCAGCTTGATGCTGCTAAACGGCAGTCTGGAGGCACGCTCAAGCCCCTCTTCGCTGGAGCCAAAGTCATCCATTACCAGTTCAACCCCCAGCTGATGGATACTGCGCAGCCGCTCCAGTGTTGCCTCATCCAGATGCTGCAGATCCTGATCGGCGATCTCCAGCTCCAGCCAACCGGCATCCAGCTGATGGTGCTCCAGCAGTTGTCGTATCTGCCCCGCCAGGGACGGATCGGCCAGCTGCGACCGACTCAGGTTGACCGATACCGGCAAGGAGCTCAGCCCCTGAGCCCGCCAGGCCGACAGCTGCCGGGTCACCTGCTGCAACACCTGCTGCCCCAGCTCCTGCATCAGCCCCTGCTGCTCAACCAGCGGCAGGAAAGTATCCGGCTGCAACAGGCCGAATATCGGCGAATCCCAGCGCAGCAGCGCTTCAAAGCCTGTGGTTTCATACCCACGCAGTCTCAAGCGAGGCTGATAATGCACCTTGAACTCACCCTGCTGGAGCGCCTGTGGCAGCCGCTGGCACAACTCTTCGTCGCTGATGGCCGTGTCTGCATGCTGACTGTCAAACAGGCGATACTGCCCTCGCCCCGCATGTTTGGCCCTGTACATCGCCATATCGGCATGCTTGATCAGCGTTTCTATATCCAGACCATCACGCGGCGAAATCGCCACTCCGATACTGGGGCTGGTGCCCAACCCCGCCGCGTCCAGTTCCGGATAGGGCGCTGCCAACACATCCACCAGATGCTGCGCCTTGTGCTCCACATCTTCCTGCTGCTTGACGGCGGTCAGCATCACCACAAACTCGTCGCCCCCGAAGCGGCTGATGATATCGCTCTCGCGCAGGTTGTCCGTCAGGCGGCGCGCCACCTCCTGCAACAGGTTATCGCCCACCTTGTGACCCAGGGTGTCGTTGATCGCCTTGAAGCGGTCCAGGTCGATAAAGCAGACTGCTGCAAATCGCCCCTGTCGCTTGGAGCCCAGCAGGTGCGAATGCGCCAGCTCCACGAACAGGCGGCGGTTATAGAGTCCGGTCAGGTGATCCCGCGACGCAGCCTTGAGCGTATTCTGATGCTCACGCCGCAATCGGTTCAGCAGCTTCAGGTTGCGCTGTTCCGACAGCTGCAGCGCCTGCATCTGTGCTTCACGGCCGTGCATCATCCACAGCAGCCATAACAGACCGCCGATCGCGATCAGCGTCATCACGACGACGGAAAACAGGTAGGTATCACGCTGACGATAATAGGCCGCCAGTGCTTCCGGCTTTGACTGACGTACCGCCACGATCAGAGGCGCCATCTCCAGCTTGAGAAAATAGCCCAGATACTGCTGACGATCGCGCGCGTGCCGGTCACGGATGCTGCCCTGCTGCAACCGCGAGCCCAGCATCACCTGATTATCAAAGGCCGAGGGCCCGGTCACCAACCCTCCCCGCTCGGCACGCAGCAGTTCTTCACCCTGAGCCGTCAGAATATGAATGCTGGTTTCACGCCCCAGTTCCAGCTTCTGATACAGGTTGAGCAGATAGCCCAGATCCATATCGAGCACCAATAGACAGCCTTCCGGTTGTTGCGCCGCAATCACCGGCATCACCAGCGGAACACTCCAGGCTTCGTCCGGGTCTTCGATCGGCAGTATTTGCACCGGCCAGTTCTGCTGGTGCTCCAGGGATGCGCGCCAGTCTTCACGCAGCTCAGGCAGGGTGCCAGGGGATGTTGACGCCAGCTCCAAACCGGAGCGGGTATACAGGACGATGCGCTTGAAGGCAGGGTCGGAAGCCACCAGCGTGGCCAGACTGTCCTCTCCCGCCTCACGACCTTCAAGCAGCTGCTGACGGGTCAGTATTTCCAATGCAGGGGTACGATCAAGCACCTGATTGATGTTCTCGGCCACCACCTGCGCCAGATTACGCAATATGGTGGCTTGACTATCCAGTACCTGCTCGCGCGCCTGGCTAAGCTGATAGCCGGCAAACAGCCAGGTGGCCAGAATAACCAGCATCGCCAAGGCGATCAGAATGCCTTGCAGCGATGAGAGCGCAATCAGATTTCGTTCCAGTGGGGGGCTCAAGACTGTCATCCATGTTGAGACACTTTACAGGTCGTCATGTATTCACACGGCGACACATCAAAGACGCTAACACACGGGGATGACAGCTTGATGAAGCAGACAAAAAAAAGTGGGCTGCCAGAAGGCAGCCCGATACACATGACTCAGTTGGCGTTGGTATCGGAGGCCGGTTCAGATTCCGCCGGTTCCAGTCGCTCACGCGCTTCCTGCTTGAGGTTTTCAGCCGCTTCAGCGGCCTCCTCGCTCAGTGTCTGAACACCCTCTTTGGCCTGGTCATAGGCTTCACCGGCTCCCTGACGCACCTGTTCGCTGGTTTCTTCAGCTTTCTGGCGAATCTGTTCACCGGTCTCTTCAGCCTTCTGGCGCAACTGCTCACCGGTTTCCTCGGCCTTGCGTGTCAGTTCGCCTGCCGCTTCTTTGGCACTGTTTTTGGCATCACTCATTACCTCACCCGCAGCGTCGACCGTTTCGCCTGCCTCTTTCTTCAGTCGGTCCATGGAAGAACTGTCCGCAGGGGTCTCGGTCTGCTTCTGCTCCGCTTCCTTGGCAGAATCGTCACAGCCTGCCAGCAGCAGGGAAGATGCCAGCAGAGCGGAACCGATCAGTGGGTATACACGCATGTCATGTCTCCTGTTATGAACATATGCGTCCAGTATAGGCCGGTCAGCTGAGTGCGGGATGAACAGGCTGTCAGAAACTGACCAGCGTGAAAGCCCCCAGCCCGACAAAGAGTGCACAGGCCGACCAACGGGCCAGGTTCAGCGGGATTTTCTGCATCAGCCAGCTGCCGGCATAGGCAACCGGCACGTTGGCCAGCATCATGCCGATGGTGGTACCGGCAATGACCCAAAGCAGATCATCGTAGCGGGCGGCCAGAATCACGGTCGCGATCTGGGTCTTGTCACCGATCTCGGCGATAAAGAACAGGACGCAGGTGGCAATGAAGGCACCATATTTGAGCACCGCACCATCCTCTTCATCATCCTTGTCCGGAATCAGCACCCAAAGGCCGACGGCAATAAAGCTGAGACCGATGATCCAGGGAACCCAATGTTCGGGAACCCACTGTACCAGCCAGGCACCCAGCCAAGCCGAAAGCGCATGGTTAAGCAGGGTCGCAACCAGAATGCCAAGAATGATCGCATTGCGCTGGGCAAAACGGGCAGTCAGAAACAGAGTCAGCAGCTGGGTCTTGTCACCGATTTCGGCGATGGCGACAGCGAGGGTAGAAGAAACAAAAGCGTCCATAGGTCTATTCCGGCGGGCTTGCTGATTCCATAAGACATCACACACCGGCCCGCCAGGACAGTGCGTCATGTCTCAGGTCTCATCAATCCCGGGAACGGGACGCGACTGCCATGAGCGTGAGGCTCAATTATGTTGACAGCCACTCTGCCGGCAGGCCGGACAGAAGATTACTCCCCCAAGAGCGGGCGGGATGATAACAGGCGCTCTGACATAAGGCAAAACGGCCAATGACTGGCCACAACCGCTGCCTCAGGTAGAATACGCTCTCTTGTCACGACACATTGCGAAGGGTTACCGATGACTGCACGACCGGGATTAGCTGCTGCAAGCCTTCTATTCAGCCTGACACTGGCAGGATGCCAAACCATCCCCCTGCCCTTTACCGGCAAGGCTGAGGCCGAATCGGAACCAGTTGCTGCCGTGGAAACAACACCCGAAACCACACCGGCTGCGCCCAAGGCCCCCGAGACACTGCCCGCCAGTGCCGACTTGAACTGGGAGCCCAAACTGGAGCAGCCCATCGCCCAGCTGGAAGCCCAGATGGCGCTGGAAGAAACCCAGAAAGCCAAGAATCACACGCTGTCCAGCATCGCCTACCTCTGGGATGCACAGCTTTATCTGCTGTTCCAGGACACGCTCGATTATCTGCCGGAGCAGGCGCAGCGCCATGAGGTCGAGCTGCAGAACCGCTGGCTGGACCAGCGCGCCGATGCCATGACCCGCGCTTTCCTCAATGACAAGGATGGCGAAGTCGCCCGTTTCGCCGCCGGTCAGGCCTTTATCGATGAGACACGCAAGCGGATCCGTGAACTGGAACAGCTGCGTGAACTCATCGTAGTGCAATAATCAGCGCTGGAGATAGTTGCAGAACGAGCGGTAATCCTGCTCCACACACTCGGCGTAGGCCTGCGCCATGCTCGTCAGCAGCTCGGTAAAGGCCTCACGCTTCGGCAACGCCAGATCCAGCACCCCGCGTGCAAACACATCAGCACCACCTTCGCTCAGTGCCCGCGCACCGCGCAGGTGTGACGCCGCCAGGATACGCCCCCAAACCGCCGCCATCTGGCGCCAGTGCTTGGGCTTGACCAGCTTGTCAGTAGGATAGTCGGCCTTGAATGGTGAACGCTCGCGCACGGAGAAACGCTGTTCGCCCAGTTCCAGCCAGCCGACATAGGGGTCCGGGTGACGTGCCATCGCCTGAAATGCCAGTGCATGACGTTCGCCTTCATGGATGAACAAACGCGCATACTCCTGCCGTTCACGGTCATTCATCACCCACCAGGCAGCTGGCGGCTGCTGCGCCTTGATATCCAGAATCACGTCATCATGATCACCACTGCCATCGCCTTCCACCAGCGCATAGAAACGATCACTGCCCAGTGACCCCGTACCGGCACTGAGGCGACGGGCAATGTCCTTGACCTTGAAGTGCTGATGGCTGTGCCCCGGCACCTCATCCGCCAGTGTTGCCTGATAGTCCTTCAGCGCCTGCTCGATGGCCTGATATTCGGATTCTGGCAGCGGCTCCAGCTTGGGATGGCCAGCGGTAAAACGACGCTCTCCCTGTTCGCAGCTGGTCCATTTTTCCAGCATGCGCACACGCCCCTTTTTCTCGGCCAGCTTGATCAGGAACGCCTGCAGACGACCATCGGTCGTATCTGCCATGGCCGCCCAGTCGGCGGTCGCTGCCGTGTCCTGCTGCAGCGTATCCAGATAACTGTCGATCAGTGCAGGCAGAATTTCCTTGTGAGCGTCCGGTTTCAGCGCCTCACTCTCTCCAACCGCCAGCACTACGCTGATCAGCAGACGCCAGAGGTCATACTGGTAATCACCGATGATGCCGTCATCAAAGTCGTCCAGGCCAAAGCGAACACGATCATCATGGCTGCCATAGGCACCAAAGTTATGCAGATGCGCATCCCCCTGCAGCCAGGTTTGTGTCGCGGTCACGCCCCCGAACAGGGAGAAGTGCCAGTCCCGGTACAGGTCCTGCCAGTAAAGATGGTTGCTGCCACGGTAAAAACTGAAGGCCGATGCGGCCATACGCTCGTATTTCTGATGTCGGAAGGTCTCGCTCAGCGACGCATTGAATCCCTCCAGTGCCTCGATCACCTGCTCTTCACGGTTGTGTGCAGTTGCAACACGCATGACTGCTCTCCTGCTGTGCGTTTTGAAAGCGCCCACCTTAACGCAGCCTTGCGCTGGATCAAACAGAGCCCGGTCAATTCCATCTGCATCAGCAGCTACGCCATGATAATATTCATACCAATGCGAATGATTCTGATAATCAGGTTTTATCCATGAAAACACCTCTGCTCCTGCCTCTGCTGCTTTCATTCGGGCTCACGACGTTCGCCCAGGCAGACACACTCCAGCCACTGCCAGCCAAAGCGGCACTGGGCCAGCAGCTGTTCTTTGACGTCAACCTGTCGAAAAACCGCACCCAGTCCTGCGCCAGCTGCCACTCCCCTGCACAGGGCTTTGTCGACAACCGCCCGGGCACTGAACTGGGTGGCTCAATCGGCGACGATGGCCACTCTCTGGGCGACCGTAACGCCCCTACCGCCGGCTACGCCGGGTTCAGCCCCGCGTTTCATCGCAAGGCCAGTGGTGAGTGGGTCGGCGGCCAGTTCTGGGACGGCAGGGCCGCCACACTGGCGGAGCAGGCCGGCGGTCCGCCACTGAACCCGATCGAAATGGGCATGCCGGACAAGGCCAGCGTCGTTGCGCGCCTGCAGGAAAACTCACAATACGTACAGCAGTTTGATGCTCTCTATGGCACCGGTATCCTGAACCGAACCGAGCAAGCCTATGCCGCCATGACGGACAGTCTCGAAGCCTTCGAAAAGAGCGAGGTCTTTGCTCCCTTCGATTCCAAATATGACCGTTTCCTGCGCGGCGAAGCCAAACTGACCGATCAGGAAGAGCTGGGCCGCCTGCTGTTCTTCTCCCAGCAGTTCACCAACTGCAACCAGTGCCACCAGCTGCGCACCAGCGCACGCGCGAAGGATGAAACTTTCACCAACTACGAATACCGCAATATCGGCACGCCGGTGAATACACAATTGCGTGCCATGAATGGTGTAGCGGCAGATTTTGTTGATCAGGGCCTGCTGGACAACCCAGCTATCGACGATCCGACTCAGGCCGGCAAGTTCAAGGTGCCGACCCTGCGTAACATCGCCGTCACCGGTCCCTACATGCACAACGGTGTATTCAAGGATCTGCGCACCGTGGTGCTGTTCTATGACACGTATAACAACCCGACACGCACCACCAACCCGGAAACCGGTCAACCCTGGGGTAAGCCGGAAGTCGCCGATAACCTGGCCCTGAAAGAACTGGAACACGGGCCGGCTCTGGAAGATGAGCGCGTGGATGCGCTGGTCGCGTTCATGAAAACCCTGACTGACCAACGGTATGAGCACTTGCTGAAGTAAGTTGGTCCGAATACTCGGGAGCTGTCTTCGCGGAGCGAGCTCCCACAAACCTCACAACTTTCACAAGCCTTACT
>Ga0193959_1000781_pt1 | contig 12939 bp, 11 predicted proteins | sample FB_2_MG_FD_140333 | JGI IMG/M metagenome (GOLD analysis project Ga0193959, IMG submission 140333) | Microbial mat bacterial communities from the Broadkill River, Lewes, Delaware, United States - FB_2_MG | ecosystem: Environmental > Aquatic > Freshwater > River > Microbial mats | place: USA... | reverse complement strand
ATTATAATACTTTGGATCAAAAGATTCATATGCAACACTGTTATTTTTCACAAAACTGTAAAGAGGAAGTAGTTCTATATCAATATGCGAATATTGAATCCGCTTAACTGATCCACCACGATAAAAATCAGCATCAAAAGCTATCATTTTAGAATAGTTTACAGAAGTATCAGCAAAATTATTCAATTCTTCAGTTGACTTTTCTTTATACTCTTTAATTTTATTTTCGGCCATTCTAAAATCTAACAAACTACCTTTATTATCATTAAGACGTTTTTTGAGCTCCGATCTATTAAGAAAAGCCTTTGCAAAATCAGGATACAGCTCTATCGCTTTATCATAATCATTAATTGCTGCCTTAATATTCCCTTTTTGTGAATTAATTAAGCCTCTATTAAAATACGAATAAACATTTCGCGGATTTATTTCTATAACCTTATCCAAATCAAGAATTGCACCATCAATATCTCCATTTTGCCATTTTAACAAAGCTCTATTATATAGCGTAAGAGAATTATCAGGATTTAATTCAATAACTTTATCAAAATCTTTAAGCGTTTTAGATAAAGAATCGAGTGCTTCGTACGCAAATGCTCTGTTAAAAAAACATATAGGATTTAATGTATCAAGAGATACAGCATTATTAAAATCACTCAAAGCCTTTGTATATTCCTTTGTTAATAAAAACAACCTTCCTCTTCTATTATAAGCATCAGGATAAAAAGGATTCATTTTAATTGTAAAATCATAATCTTTAAAAGCTCCTATAGTATCATTTAAATATAATTTAGCAGACCCTCTATTTAAATAAGCTTCAGGAATATCTGTATTTAAACTTATTGACCGATTAAAATCAGCAACAGCTTCTTCATACTTATTAAAATTTAACTTTGCTATTCCTCTATTCAAATAAATATATGCGCTATTTGGTCGTAAATCGACGGCTATATCATAATCAGCTAAAGCTGATCGATAATCATGAAGTCTCTCATAAGTAATAGCCCTATAATGAAAAGCATCAGTGAATACGGGATTCAACTCCAATGTTTTATTAAAATCCCTCAAAGCACCTTGAAAATCACCCAAATTAAATTTTGCTATGCCTCGAAAAAAATAAGATTCAAACATATCTGAATGAATACCAATTACCACATTAAACCGTTTAATAGCGGAAGTATAATCCTCTTCTATAAGGTCCGTTCGCCCAATATTTAGAAAATAATTCTTATTTAACTGACTGTTAATATAAAAATTATTAAAAAAAAGAAAATAAATTACAATAATATATATACGTTTAGCCATATTTTATTTAAGTTTGTATAAATTTAACTAATTATACTACATAGTCGAAAATGATATATAATATTTTTTGTTTTTTTTAAATATAAATATAACCTTTAAAAAAATCAGACGTATTATATACATAGAAACGAATTATTAACTTAAAATTTAAAAATATGGGAGACTACTCAGACGAAACTTGGAAAAAATTGACTTACGAGGGTCTTGACCCTGAAGAGCATTATGAGATTTCTAATTATGGTCGAATTAAGAGTTTTAAAGTTAGAAAAACTGACGGCAAAATTATTAAAGGATCTTATCTTAAGGGTTATAATATCGTAAACGTAAAACTTAGTAACGGAAAAAGAAAAACTCTTTTCTTACATAAGCTTGTTGCTGAGATGTACTTAAAAAAAGACAATGATCTACAGGAGCACGTTATTCATTTAGACTACCAAAAAGGCAACAATCATTTTGAAAACCTTAAATGGGTTACTTTCCAAACGTTTAACGCTCATCACAGATTAAACCCAAATTATCAAGCACAAAAAGGCTTAATAAGAAACGCTAAGTTAACTGAATCTGACGTTGTTAGACTTAAACACAAATTACGTGAGGGGAATTACAAGCTTTATAAATTAGCAAAAGAGTTTGGTATTACTCACACTCAGTTAAACAGAATTAGATCAGGTGAAAACTGGGGTCATGTAAAAATTGACTAACAAAAATCTAATAAGAAAAAAAGGAACTAAACAGTTCCTTTTTTTCTTATTAGATAGATAAGTGAACTCGAGGCATCTTTATTAGTAATACTTTTCATTAATCCTATAATTCCATCTTTCAACACCTTAAACCAATTGATTTTATGGCTAACATTTTTTTGACTTAACATTGAAACATAAAAAGCATCCAAAGGCATTCTATAATATTCCTCAATATAAAATCCATGTTTGTCTAGTAGTTGAGATATAGAACCAGTATTAAAATGCCACAAATGGCGAGGCGCATCAATTGCGGCCCATTCCGATTTATACAAATTAGCATCGTACGACGAAATATTAGGCACAGCTACTACAAAAAGGCCACTCTCATTAAGCATATCTTTTATTTTATTCAAGTAACCACTTAAATCATGAATATGCTCTAATACGTGCCACATGGTTACTACATCAACCTTCTTTGTAAAATTTGGCAATTCATTGCTCGGTAAAACATCAATATTAAAATTCATTTTAGCTACTCTCCTAGCATCAGCAGATGGTTCAAACCCCAAAGTCTCCCACCCCCTTTGTTGCATAGCATTTAAAAAATAACCAGTCCCACAACCAATATCAATCATCAAACCCTGTTTGGACTTAGAATATTTATCAACCAATTTACATTTTCGGTTTAACATAAACCATCGAGCAAAATGATAAATTTTATCTCTAAAAGACTCCTTTACATCACTGTGAGAAATATAATCCTCAGAAATATAATACTTCCCTATCTCTTCAGAATTTGGTGGATTATGAGTCCAAGTAAATGCACAATTATTACATGTTAAGATATCAAATAACTCATTCGAAACAGTATAATCTTTATTAGAAAACAACTTCTTAACATCATCACTACCGCAAACATTACAAATACCATTACTTTGACGGCTCATATCCTTAATACTTTTATATTTTTCAATTAAAACAGAACCATAAAAATACAACTTTAGAATGCAATAAGACCCCTTACCATTGAATATTATTTACTATTTTTGAATCAAAACATATATTTATTATGAGCATTGCCAGCAAAATTGAAGAAATAAAAAATAGCATTCCAAAAAATGTTAAACTGATTGCAGTATCAAAAACTAAACCTGCCGAAGATATTATGGAGGCATACAATTCTGGATATAGAATATTTGGAGAAAACAAACCTCAGGAACTAAAAGAAAAATACAATACTCTTCCTAAAGATATCGAATGGCATATGATTGGTCACTTACAAACCAATAAAGTAAAATATATTGCTCCATTTGTTCATCTTATTCATGCAGTAGAAAGCATTAAATTACTGACCACTATAAATAAAGAAGCCGAGAAAAACAACAGGATAATAGATGTTCTTTTACAAATATATATCGCTAAAGAAGAGTCTAAATTTGGATTATCCAAAGAAGAATTAATTACTCTTTTAGAATCAGAAGAGTTTAAAAGCCACAAAAATATAAGGGTTGTTGGACTTATGGGAATGGCTACATTTACTAATGATTCATCAATTATAAGAAACGAATTTAAATCTCTGAAACAAATATTCGAGTTTACTAAAGAAAAGTACTTTTCCAACCAAGACTCTTTTAAAGAGATTTCGATGGGAATGTCTGATGATTATAAATTAGCTATTGAAGAAGGAAGTACAATTATACGAGTAGGGAGTAGTATCTTTGGAAGTAGAAATTACAATTCATAAATCCAAAGATTAAACATTAAAAGTTTTCACTTGTTAAAAACAAAAAACATATAAAAATGAACACTCTAAAAACAAATTACCTTGGTTTAACTTTAAAAAACCCTGTTATTGTAAGCAGTTCAGGACTTTCTTCGACTCCTGAAAAAGTAAAAAAACTAGCAGAAAATGGTGCAGGAGCAGTAATTCTTAAATCGCTTTTCGAAGAGCAAATTAATCATGAAGCAGGATCATTAATTTCCGACAACTCATATCCAGAGGCTTCCGATTATATTTTAAGCTATTCAAAAGAAAACAGTATTGGGAATTACCTAAATCTTATAAAAGAGTCTAAAAAACTAGTTGACATTCCAGTTATCGCAAGCATTAACTGCACTGGATCGACAAGTTGGACTTCGTTTGCCAAAAAAATTGAAGAAGCTGGAGCCGATGCTATAGAAATTAATGTTTACTTTCTACCTAACGATATTGATAAAACAAGTGAAAAATACGAATCTATTTATCTTAAACTTGCAGAAAAGCTGAAAGAATCTGTAAATATTCCTATTTCGTTTAAACTAGGAGCTTTCTTTACAAACCCTGCAAACCTTGCTAAAGAATTGTACTACAGAAAAGTTGATAGCCTTGTTTTATTCAATAGATTCTATGCCCCAGATATTGACATAGATAATTTTAAAATGACAACTTCTGATGTATTTAGCTCACCAGCTGATATTAGAAACACGCTTCGTTGGACAGGAATACTTTCTGACAAATTACCAAAAATGGAATTATCGGCCTCAACAGGAATTCATACTGGTAAAGATGCAATAAAAATGATTCTCTCGGGAGCTACAACTGTTCAAGTGTGCTCTTCGTTATATAAAAATGGAATTGAACAACTTAAGACAATTATTTCAGAAATTGAAGCTTGGATGAAGAAAAATAACTTCAACAGTGTCGACGAATTTAGAGGTAAAATGTGTTACAAAAACATTCCAAACCCTGCAATGTATGAGCGTTCACAGTTTATGAAACATTTTTCGAGTCACGAATAAAAACAATAAAATAAAAAAAGCCTCTTTCAAGAGGCTTTTTTTATTTTTATACTATTAAATGTATTATCCTAAGTAAGTTTTAAGCAATTTACTACGCGAAGAATGGCGTAATCTACGAATAGCTTTTTCTTTAATCTGACGAACACGCTCACGAGTAAGTCCGAATCTCTCACCAATCTCTTCAAGAGTAAGCTCTTGAATACCAATACCAAAAAACAATTTAATAATATCGCGTTCTCTCTCTGTTAAAGTAGCTAAAGCTCTTTCTATTTCGCGAATTAAAGATTCATTGATAAGTTTTCTATCGGCAATTGGAGAATCGTTATTTACTAATACATCTAGTAAACTATTATCTTCGCCCTCAACAAAAGGAGCATCAACAGACACGTGTCTACCAGAAACTCTAAGAGTGTCGGCAACCTTTTCTTTAGGTAAATCTAACTGTTCTGCTAACTCTTCTGGAGAAGGTGTACGCTCATTTTCTTGTTCAAATTTAGAAAATGCTTTATTGATCTTATTCAAAGATCCAACCTGATTCAAAGGCAAACGAACTATTCTACTCTGCTCAGCTAATGCCTGTAAAATTGATTGACGAATCCACCAAACGGCGTATGAGATAAATTTAAAACCTCTTGTCTCGTCAAATTTTTCGGCAGCCTTAATCAGACCTAAGTTTCCTTCATTAATCAAATCGGGCAATGTAAGACCTTGGTTTTGATACTGTTTCGCAACAGACACAACAAAACGCAAGTTTGCACGAGTAAGCTTTTCTAAAGCAAGTTGATCGCCTTTCTTAATACGTTGCGCTAAATCAACCTCTTCCTCTACAGTAATTAGCTCTTCCTTACCTATCTCCTGCAGATACTTGTCTAACGACGCACTTTCTCGATTTGTAATCGATTTTGTTATTTTAAGTTGTCTCATGCCTACTCCTTCTTCTTTTTTAGTGTTGCAAAAATAGAATATTTACACCATAATTACAATAGTTAAGGTTTCTTTATTTACAGACTCCCTAATACACAATAATTAACCAATATAAAATCTCACAACTTTGATTAACACAACTGATTACTTAAACGGATTACGCTGTTATTTGTTGCATAGTTCTACAGTTTTTTTCACTCTATTTCCCTGTCTAATAACTGTCACATCTATTTTTTCTCCAATCCTATAACGGCTTAACTCCTTTTGCATTTCTCCAACATCTTTAACGTCGACATCATTAATTGACACAATAATATCACCTGATAAAATACCTGCACGATGCGCTGCACTCGAATCAAAAACTCCTCGCACAAAAATCCCTGTATAAACAGACTCACCCAATTGCTGAGCTATTTCATAACTCATATCAATAATACTAATACCTAAAATTGGTCGCTGCACCTCACCATATTCCTTTAAATCGTTAACAACTTCTTTTGCTATCGATGAAGGCACTGCAAAAGAATAACCAACAAACGATCCTGTTTCCGAAGCTATAGCTGTATTTATTCCAACAAGCTCTCCTTTAATATTCAATAACGCTCCTCCACTATTTCCAGGATTTACAGCTGCATCTGTTTGAATAAATGACTCTATTGCATAATTCTGTTGAATGGTTCCAATATTTCTCGATTTAGCACTTACAATACCAGCTGTTACAGTAGTTTTTAAGTTAAATGGATTCCCAACAGCAAGCACCCACTCTCCTATTTTCAGCTGATTTGAATCACCAAACTCCAAAAAAGTAAGATTTGTTTCTGAAATTTTAAGCAAAGCTATATCTGTTTTAGAATCGAAACCAACAACTTTGGCAACGTAAGTTCTGTTATCATTTAAAGTTATTTGCAATTCAGAAGCTCCTTTAACAACATGGTAATTTGTAACAATATAACCATCTTCAGAAATAATCACACCAGAACCAGTTGACACAGGATACAAACGCGAACGACTAGACGACTGACCAAAAAAATATTGCAAAAGAATATCATTATAACTTTGTCTAGATTGTACATATTTACTTACATGTACAACTGCATCAATCGATTTATCAGCAGCAATAGTTAAATCAGGTAAATAAAAACGCTTTGTATTGGTTGTGAATTTTTCCTCTGGACAGTCAACAGATGAGTTCACACCCACTAATTCCACTTTAGAACTCCCTAATGCTTTATCTTGCAAATAATAACTAACAAATAAAAAAGATGTCAAAACACTTACTATCGAGCAAAGGAAGAAGTAAAAAATTATCTTTCTCATAACTAACAGTTCTATTTATTAATGAATTCAAAATTACAAAATGAGCTTTTTCGAAATTATTATTTTTTGTTAAAACATTTAAATATTAGTTAATATGTAACAAAAAAGATTATTTTTGAGGTGTAACATAATGAACATTGTTATAATAAATCTAGCTTTATATGATAGAATTCCACAAATATCACGGCACAGGAAACGACTTTATAATTATAGATAACAGAGACTTAACTTTTAATTCAGACACAAAAACTATTTCAATGATGTGTCATAGAAGATTTGGAATTGGAGCTGATGGTCTTATGCTTTTAGAAAATAGTGACAAGCACGATTTTTTAATGCGATATTATAATTCTGATGGCAAAGAAGGCTCAATGTGTGGAAACGGGGGCAGATCAATAGTTAAATTCGCAAAAGACATAGGCCTAATTAAAGACTCAACAATCTTCTTAGCTACCGATGGAGTTCACCATGCTACTATTAATAATAACATTATTAGTTTAAAAATGGCTGATGTAAATTGTATTAACAAAAACAACAACCATCTATTTTTAGATACGGGGTCACCACATCATGTTGAATTTGTTAATAATATTAAAGAGTTCGATGTCTTTAACAAAGGACAAAATATCAGAAATAGCGAAACTTATTTTCCAAATGGAACAAATGTAAATTTCGTTGAGGTTATAGGAAATTCACTATTTGTTAGGACATTCGAACGCGGAGTTGAAGACGAAACATATTCTTGCGGAACAGGGGTTGTTGCATCAGTTTTAGCTTATGCCTTTCTGAATAATATTGATTCAAAATCAATTAATGTTGACACAAAAGGCGGGCAACTGTCTGTTAAATTTGAATCAGACATAAATGGCTACTCTAACATTTGGTTAACAGGTCCTGCAACAAAAGTTTTCAAAGGAATAATACAATTAAAATAACTCAATCACAATGAAGCCAATATACCTAAAACCCAAAGAAATGACTCCCGGTGTGGAGTTAGACAAAACCAAAGGTAAATTTATATTTTATGGTAAAGCACTACCTTCAAATGCTCATAAATTTTACGAAGGAATTATTGAATGGATAAAAGAGTACGCTGTTGCTCCAAACGATGAGACTACAATAGTTTTTAAGTTTGAATACTTAAACTCAACATCATCGAACAAAATTTCGCAAATATTATCGGAATTTGAAAGAATCAACGATACACAAAAACCAGTAAAAGCAGAATGGCACTACGAAGATTACGATATTGACATGAAAGAGGTTGGTCATATTTTATCAGAAGTAATTGATATACCTTTTCATTTTGTTATAAGACCAAACTAAAAAAAACAAACCTGTTAAAACTAAAAAGAGGTTCTGCAATATCAACAGAACCTCTTTTTTTACAACACAGCTTATTATTATTTTCTTTCCAAATCTTTAAGATTCTCCATTTTCTTATTTTCAAGAAACTCACTAATTCCACACAAGTGCTCTTTAACGCGTTTATTGCCAAATTCGTAAACTTTGCTAACTAAACCATCTAAGAAATCTCTATCATGCGAAACCAATATCAGGGTTCCATCGTAGTTAATTAAAGCATCTTTTAGAATATCCTTAGTTTTCATATCAAGATGATTTGTTGGCTCATCAAGAATTAGCAAATTCACAGGCTCTAAAAGAAGTTTAATCATAGCTAAACGAGTTTTTTCTCCACCTGAAAGAACTTTCACTTTTTTAGTAATATCATCACCACTAAACATAAATGCACCAAGCATATCTTTTATCTTGGTTCTTACATCTCCAACAGCAATATCATCTATAGTTTGAAAAACAGTCAACTCTTCATCCAAAAGAGAAGCTTCGTTTTGTGCAAAATATCCAATTTGCACATTATGACCAAGATTCAAAATACCACTATAATCTATCTCTCCCATGATAGCTTTTACTAATGTTGATTTTCCCTCACCATTACGTCCTACAAAGGCAACTTTTTCACCGCGCTCAATAGTTATCGAAGCATCTTTAAAAATCAAATTTTCATCATAACTCTTAGACAAACCTTCAGTAACAACAGGATAACTACCTGCACGAGGCGATGGTGGAAATTTCAGACGAAGAGCAGAGCTATCAACTTCATCAACCTCAACCAAAACAAGCTTTTCAAGCATCTTTACCCTACTCTGCACTTGTAATGTTTTTGAATAAGTCCCTTTAAAACGCTCAATGAATTGCTGATTTTCAGCAATCATTTTCTGCTGCTCTTCATAGGCCTTTTGTTGATGCAATCTTCTATCCTTCCTTAATATGAGATAATCAGAATAACTAACCTTATAATCATAAATACGTCCCATTGTTACTTCAATAGTACGGGTAGTAATATTATCAACAAAAGCACGGTCGTGCGAAATCACAATAACAGCCTTTCCACAATCCATCAAAAAATTCTCAAGCCACTGAATAGACTCAATATCTAAGTGATTTGTAGGCTCATCTAACAGGATAAGATCAGGATTCTGAAGCAAAATCTTAGCCAATTCAATACGCATTCTCCATCCACCACTAAACTCAGAAGTCGAACGACCAAAGTCATCGCGCAAGAAACCTAATCCTAAAAGAATTTTCTCCACTTCGCCATCAAAATTCGAATCCTCAATAGAATAAAACTTCTCACTCAAAGCAGAAACCTCTTCTATAATCTTATAATACTCTTCAGATTCATAGTCAGTTCTTGTTTCAAGCTCTTTATTTAAATGGGCAATTCGACTTTCCATTTCAAAAATATGAGAAAATGCCTGCGAAGCCTCGTCAAAAACTGTGCGACTATTATCTGTCATTAAATGCTGTGGCAAATAAGCTACAACTTTATCTTTAGGAGTCGATACTCCTCCTTTAGTAGCCGCTTTTTCGCCAGCAATTATCTTTAACAAAGTAGATTTACCTGCACCATTTTTACCCATAAGAGCAATTCTATCCTTCTCGTTTATAACAAACGAAATATCTTTAAACAGGGTTGTACCTCCAAATTCTACCGCTAGGCCGTCGACTGAAATCATAATCTTCTATATTTTTAAGGGCGCAAATATATAAATTGTAAACGACATTTAAACTTTATAAAATAGCACTTAAATTAAGCGCCATGTAAAAAACATATTTAAAAACATATTTACCTTTTAGTCAATCATTTTCCTGTTGTTATTTACAAAATCTAAACTTTAGTCTATAAATCATAGTAATACATTTGCGGATCGACTTTTTTTAAGTAACTTTACGCATCGAACGCCAAAACACATAATCGACTGAAACACAATGGATTTAATTAATCAAATTAAAGAAAACGCCAAACGACATGGCAAAAAAATCGTTCTACCCGAAGGTAACGAAGAAAGAACTCTAGAAGCTGCTAACATTATCTTAGCCGAAAAACTTGCAAAAGTTATTCTACTTGGAAACATAGAAGAGATAAAAGCAGCTGCAGCTGCAAAAGGGTTTAATCACATCGCTGATGCAGAGATCATAGACCCTACAACAAGTGATAAAAGAGAAAAGTATGCGCAGATAATGGTTGACTTACGCGGTAATAAGGGTGTAACTACAGAAAAAGCCCTAAGCCTGCTAAATGACCCATTGTATTTTGCTACATTAATGATTAAGGCTGGTGATGCCGAGGGTGAAGTTGCTGGAGCAGCTAACTCTACAGGCGACGTTCTTCGTCCAGCATTCCAATATGTAAAAACAGCTCCAGGTATTAGCGTAGTATCTGGAGCTTTTATTATGATCCTTAAGGACAAAGAGTATGGAAACAACGGCATGATGGTATTTGCCGACTGTGCTGTTCATCCTAATCCTACTGCTTCTGAGTTAGCCGAGATTGCTGTTGCAACAGGCCACACAACAAGAGCAATTGCTGGTTTCGAGCCTAAAATTGCTATGCTCTCATTCTCTACTAAAGGTAGCGCTAAGCATGAAATGGTTGATAAAGTTGTTGAGGCTACAAGAATCGCTAAAGAGATGGCTCCTGATATGCTTATCGAAGGTGAATTGCAATCTGATGCTGCTATCATCCCTGCAATTGGTCAGAAAAAAGCTCCAGGAAGCGAAATAGCTGGCCATGCAAATGTTCTAGTATTCCCTACTTTAGAGACAGGAAATATTGCTTACAAACTTGTTCAACGATTAGCCGGTGCCGAAGCTATTGGTCCTGTTCTTCAAGGAATGGCTGCTCCTATAAACGACCTTTCTAGAGGTTGTTCGGTAAGCGACATCGTTAATCTTGTGGCAATTACTGCTAATCAAGCTGCTGGAAAAAATTAATAAAACTATTAATACTTAATAATAATATATACAAATGAATGTATTAGTTCTTAACTGCGGAAGTTCGTCAATAAAGTATCAATTACTTAACATGGCTGGCGAAGAGCATCAATTAGTTGCTAAAGGATTAATTGAGCGTATCGGTTTAAATGATGGTATCCTTACTCACAAACCATCGGGTAAAGATTCTTTCGAGAAAGTAGACGATATTCCTGATCACACTGTAGGTATCAACCTTATTCTTGATGCTATTACAGATCCTAATCATGGTGTAATCAAAAGCCTTTCAGAAATTTCAGCAGTAGGACATCGTGTTGCTCACGGTGGAGAATTTTTCTCTAAAAGTGTTCTTGTAACTGAAGAAGTAAAAGATGGTATCGAGAAATGTATCGAGCTTGCTCCTCTTCACAACCCAGCTAACCTTAAAGGTATTTTGTCTATGGAGAAACTTCTTCCTACAGTACCTCAGGTTGCAGTTTTCGACACATCGTTCCACCAAACAATGCCACAGAAAGCTTATTTATACGCAATTCCTTACCATTTCTATACTGATTATAAAATTCGTCGCTATGGTTTCCACGGAACAAGCCACAAATTTGTTGCAGAAAAAGCTTGCGCTTTAGAAGGTATGGATTTCAACAACTCAAAAATTATTACTTGTCACCTTGGAAACGGTGCTTCTATCACAGCTATTAAAGATGGAAAATCGTTTGAAACTTCTATGGGATTCACTCCTGTTGACGGATTAATTATGGGTACTCGCTGTGGTTCTGTTGACCCAGGTGTTCTTCTATACATTGCCGACAAACAAAACTTAAACCTTAAAGGCGTTAACGACCTTATTAACAAAGAGAGTGGTGTTGCTGGTATCTCGGGTATCTCTTCAGATATGCGCGACCTTGAAAACGCTGCTGCCGAAGGTAACGAACGTGCTATTCTTGCTTTAGATATGTATTACCACCGTGTAATTAAATTTGTAGGTGCTTATGCAGCTGCAATGAATGGTGTTGATATGATTATCTTCACAGGTGGTATTGGTGAAAACGATACTATTCTACGCGAAAAAGTTTCAACAGGTCTTTCATTTATGGGTGTTGACTTTGACTCTGCTGCTAACAAAGGTGTTCGCGGTAAAGATAAAGTTCTTACTACTCCTACTTCAAAAGTTAAAGTAATGACTATTACTACTGACGAAGAGCTTGTTATTGCACGCGATACAAAAGCAATTATTTCAAAATAATATAAATAACCATCATCAAACTATGGCTTTACAAAAATTAGATCAACTAATTGATATTGCTAAAAATAAAGAAACTCGTCGTTTAGCAGTTGCTGCTGCTGCCGATGAGCATGTATTAGAGGCTGTAAAAAGCGCTGTTGAGGCAGGAATAGTTAAACCTATTCTTGTTGGCGAAACTGAAGCAATCAGAAAAATTGCCGCTAAAATAAACTTCGACCTTACTGGAATCGAAATTATTGAAGAGGCTAATCCTGTTAAAGCATCGGTTATTGCTGTTGCACTTATTAAAGAAGGCAAAGCAGAAATCCTTATGAAAGGATTAGTTGCTACAGCTCCTCTTTTAAAAGCTGTTCTTGACAAAGAAAAAGGATTACGTAAAGGTGGTACATTAAGTCACTT
>Ga0193959_1000780_pt1 | contig 12943 bp, 9 predicted proteins | sample FB_2_MG_FD_140333 | JGI IMG/M metagenome (GOLD analysis project Ga0193959, IMG submission 140333) | Microbial mat bacterial communities from the Broadkill River, Lewes, Delaware, United States - FB_2_MG | ecosystem: Environmental > Aquatic > Freshwater > River > Microbial mats | place: USA... | reverse complement strand
TCTCTTTTACTACTTAAATGATTTATTGCAACTTCACCTCGTTCAATTTGATAGGATGCAATTTCAGAAAAGGGAACTTTATTATTGGAAGGTGTATTAATCCACATATCATCTAAATTTTTTATAGATGATCTATCTTCCTTTTTATAACGAACCCACACCTTAATTTCATCTTGACCACGTTGAAAACGTTGAGTTTGTATTCCAAAGAAACCTGCTCTAACCTGACTCATAACAGATTGTAAGTTTAGGCCTAATAAATAGGCATTTTCTTTCAATTTAATTTGAACTTCTTTAATACCTGCAGGGTCATTGTCAGAGACATCTTTTAATAATGGATTATTATTTAAAACTTCTTTTAATTCAAGTTTTGCTGCTTTTAGTTCTTTAATATTATTTCCTAAAAGAGAAACGGCCACTGGACTTCCACCAAAATTTCCTCCTGAGCCAAAAGTTAAACTTTCAACACCATGAACCGCTCCAACTTTTTCACGAATTGCATTGGTAATTTCAGGTGATGAAAAATCTCTTGATTCCCCAGGTAATAAGTTTATTGTTAAAGTACCATTAGATGTTCCAGGCCCAATACGTTTTATAATATTTTCTATAACAGAAATATTACCAGTTTGTTTTTTTGTGAATTCTTTATTGACTTCCCATGCAGCTACTTCGATTTCTGATATTATAGAATCGGTAATTTTTTCATTGGTACCTTGTAACATCTTTAAATTAATAGAAACTCTATCACTTGCAATAGAAGGGAAGAAAGAAGTTTTAACGATTCCTCCTCCAATGGCTCCAATGCTAAAAATTAATAAAGAAATTGGAATGGCAAATCCTAAAATTTTATGTTTCATAAAAAATCGTAGGAAAGGCGCATAATAGTTATCTCTAAAGTAAAATAGGATTTTTTCAGCCTTCTGGTTTACATTAAAAAAGAATGTATTTAATTTATTTCTCTTTTTTTCTTTACGTTCTAAAGCTTTAGAATGAGCTATATGGGCAGGTAAAATAATTAAAGCTTCAAATAATGAGACGATCAATGTCAGCATTACAACTAACGAAACTTCGCTAAAAAAGTTTCCAATTCTTCCATCTAAAAAGAAAAAAGTAGAGAATGCAATAATTGTTGTTAAAATAGCAGAAACTATGGGAGGAATCACCTCCAAAGTTCCATCAATAGCTGCTCTAATTGGAGTTTTTCCTTTTTCAAAATGGTGATAAATATTTTCACCAATAACAATACCATCATCAACTAAAATACCAATAACGATAATCATTCCAAATAGAGAAAGTACGTTTATAGTAATATCAAAATTTGAAGCAAACATAAACATTCCAAAAAATGCAATTGGAATCCCTGCTGCAACCCAAAAGGCTAATCGTATATTTAAAAACAACGCTAAGAAAAATAGCACTAATAATACTCCCATTACTGCGTTGTTTACTAATAAATCGGTACGTTGATTTAATGTAATTGAAGAATCACTAGATACGTTCAACTGTACATTATCATGTTGTTCGTTAAATTTGGATATATAAACTTTAACTTTATCAGCAGAAGAAATTAAATCTTCACTATTGGTATTACTTACTGTAATATTTATAGATTTCTGACCATTATAAAAAATTCTATCAGGTGTTTCAGACCAGGTGTCTTTAACATCTGCAATATCTTTTAATCGAATAATATTTCCGGAAGCATCAGCTCTTACCACTAAGTTTAATAACTCAACACCGTAATAATTTCTATTACGAGCTCTAATTAAATAATCTTCTTCACTGGTTTTTATATTACCTCCTGAAATTAATAAGTTAGATTTACTAACGGCATTAGAAACTTCAACAAAGGTTAAACCGTATGCTCTTAAATCATTTTCACGTACAGATATTTCAATTTCCTGAGCAGGAAAACCAGATAAACTAACTTGAGAAATTCCATCTATTCGTCTTAAATCGTTTTCTACGTCACGAGCAAATTGTTTTAAGGTGGCTAGTGAGATATTTTCACCTGTGACTATAAAACTAATAGTAGGTCTAATATTTTCTATTTTAGCAATAATTGGAGGTTCCATGCCAGAAGGAAAGGAGGGAACCCTATCAACTGCATTTTTAACATCCGATAATACAACATCAATATTTTTACCTTTAAATATTTCAATATTAATTGTTGCAGAATTTTCTCTTGAAACCGATGTAACTCGGTCAATACCAACAATACCTTTTAAATTATCTTCAATTTTTAAAACAACACCCTCTTCCATTTCCTGTGGTGATGCGCCAGGATATGTTAAATTAATAGAGATGTTTTGGGAATCGGTCAATGGAAAAAATGAAGATTTCATTGACATTACCCCTGCAAAACCAAATACTATAAAAGCTAGTATTGTAACGTTTACAGCTACGGGGAACTTTATAAAGTATGAAATTATTTTTTTCATCTATATTTATTTTGTTTCGTTATAAACCTTAACTAACATGCCTTTATGAGCTCCAGGTACAGGTTTTGCTAAAATTTGAGTTCCATTAGGAATTCCTTTAACTACTATTGTATTCATGTTTTCAAATACTGTATTTACAGTTATCAAATCTAATTTTGAATCTTTAATTATATATAGTTTGTTATTGTCAACCAGTAAATTACGTGAAACTATAAATGAATTATCTTCAGCTTTGGCCTCTAAATCAATCTCTAAATACTGTCCTTCTTTTAAATCATTTCCATTTACTTGAATAAAAGCTTTAATGGTTTGAGTTGAAGAATCTACCTTTCCATTAATTCTAATAACCTTACCAGCCCATGATTTTGTTTTTTCAAGATTAACTAACGAAACTTGTTTTCCAATTTTTAATAAATCACGATATTCCGATTTAACTGAAACAGCGATTTCATAAACAGAAGGATTTATAAATTCACCAAGCTTTTGTCCGGGTCTTACAAGAGTACCAGGATTTACGATGGCTTCGGTTAAAATTCCATTAAAAGGAGCTTTTAAGGAGTATTTGCCATATTTAACTTCTAAATTTTTCACGTTATAATATGAAGTAAAAATTCCACGACCAGAAATAAAGAACTTTTCTTTAGATGAATTGGTTTTAGGTAGTTCAGCAATGGTTTTAGTAATGTCAAAATTACTTACAAAGTTTTGCCATTTTTTATATTCCTCGGGAAAATCTAAACGAATATCTGGCATTACGGCAGTTAAAGAATTAAATAAATTACTTTTTTGTGCTTGTAAATTAGCGTAAAACTCATCACTATTAATTTTTAAAATAGTTTCACCTTTTGAATAGCGTGTTCCAGATTTAAATTCTTTATGGTTTGTTTTTAAAACTCCTTGGACTTCGGAATAGATTTCAATTTTATTTTTAGCAACTAAATTACCATTTGTAGTTATTACAAGTGGAATAGTGCTGTTTTGAACTTCTTTTGTAAATACTGTTTTAACAATTTTATTATGTTTTGATTTTGGTTTTTGTTTATTAGCTATAAAATATTTAGCCATTAAAATAGATCCCAATACTAATAGAATGGACAATCCTATAATAATTATTTTTCTCATTTTTTGTTGTTTTGGTTGTGCAACTAAATTGTTTGCTTTTTTAGATTATTTTGTAATTTCTTCATTATATTAATAAACTGTTCTATTTCTGTTTTCGAAATGCCATTTTGAAGTATTTTTATGTTTTCTAACATAATAGGCTTCATTTTAGCAAATGTTTTTTTACCATTTGTTGTTATGAAAACTAAATTTTTGCGTGAATCTTCTTTTGATGCTATTCTTTTAACCAAGTCGTTTTTTTCCATAACATTTATTAACCTAGTTAAGGAACCTTTATTTCTTCCAGTTATAAAAGCTAAATCGTTTTGAATTATACCATCTTGTTCTTCATGTAAAATTTTTAAAACGATCCATTGCTCCTTAGTTAATGATACATTGTGTTTTTTAAATACATCTGTAATATATAAGGTCATTAATTTTGATGTTTGACCAATCCAAGGAGCAAGGGTTTTGTTAAATTCAGATTTGTCTATATTAATTTCCATTTAATTAATTTTGGACAAATATAGATTATTTTTAAAAACGTTGCATATGCAACTATGTTAATTAGTGTTAACTTTGTTACAAAAAAAAATCACTCCAAAGAGTGATTTTTGTTAAAAACTGTGACCGTTGATTATTGGGGTATAACTACAGTTACAGTATTTGATTGTACTTCTACATTCCTAGGGTTATTTTCAAAATCTAAATTTACAAGTTTTGGTAAGTTTTTAATTGAATCATCAATTGAACCAATAAATCTGTTATTATTTAATAATAATGTTTCAAGGTTGTCTAAGTTACTTAATTCACTAGGCACAGATCCTTCAAATAAATTGTTAGCTAAAGTAAGTTCTTTAAGGTTATTTAATTCACCAATACTTGGAGGAATAACTCCATACATTGAGTTATCAAATATACTTAGTGTTACTAAATTTTTTAAATTTCCTATTTCAGATGCAAGATTCCCCGTTAAATCGTTACTACTAACATGTAAAGTTTCAAGTGTTTCAATATCATAAATTGATGTTGGTAAATATCCACTTATTAAGTTGTTAAATAATACAAGTTCTTTAAGGTTTACTAAATTTCCAATGTTTGCTGGTATTTCCCCTTCTAATTGATTCATGAATAATTGAATGCTTTCTAATGAAGTACATGCTGTAATTTCATTAGGGATTGTACCAATTATTTTATTAAACCCTAAATTTAATGTTTGTAATGATTTCAAATCTTCTATTGAAGAAGGAATTTGACCATTAAGGTTATTCATGCTTAGATTAATTGCAGTAACTGTATTATTTTCTACAGTAATACCAAACCATGTATTAACGTCTTCTTTTAAATCCCAATTATTATTCCAGTTATCGCCATTTGTAGATTTATATAAATCTATCAATGCATTTTTTTCTAAATCTGAAATTTGAGAATAGGTGGCTGGGGCTAGGGTTGCCAACAACAATATTAATAGGGTTAATTTTTTCATGATTTTAGGGGAATTAGGGGTTAATTGTTTAAAATCGTATGGCTAAAGTATAAAATATTTTTCATTTCACCAAATATACCTTACCATTTGTTGTGTTTTTCTTACCGTTTATTTTGGAATGATGCCATTTTGTGCTTTTTGGAAAGAAATCCTCCTTAATTGATTTTACTATTAGCTTACCTTCGAAATAGCATTTAAAATGTACTATATTTGTTCGGAATTCATTTAAAATAATAATATGAAATTAGATATTTTGGCAATTGGAGCACATCCAGATGATGTAGAATTAAGTTGTGGAGCTACAATTGCAAAAGAAGTTAGTTTAGGGAAAAAGGTTGGAATTTTAGATTTAACACGAGGGGAACTTGGAACGAGAGGTACGGCGGAAATTAGAGATAGGGAAGCTAAAGAAGCCGCAAAAATTTTAGGAGTTTTTGTACGCGAGAATTTAGCCTTTGCAGATGGATTTTTTATAAATGATAAAATACATCAACTGGAAATAATTAAAATAATTAGAAAATATCAGCCAAAAATTGTTTTATGTAATGCTATCGATGATCGACATATTGATCATCCAAAAGGAAGTAAGTTAGTTTCAGATGCATGTTTTTTATCTGGGTTAAGAAAAATTAAAACCGAATTTGATGGAAATGAACAGGAATCATGGAGACCAAAACAAGTATATCATTATATACAATGGAAAAATTTGGAACCAAATTTTGTTGTTGATGTTACTGGATTTATGGATATAAAAATTAAAGCTGTGAAAGCTTATGGTTCTCAATTTTATGATCCAAATAGTAAGGAGCCAGCTTCTCCTATAACAAGTAAGAATTTTATTGATAGCATAGCCTACAGAGCTCAAGACTTAGGAAGATTGGTAGGAACTGAATTTGCAGAAGGCTTTAATTCAGAACGTTATGTTGCCATTGAAAATTTTGATAAATTAATGTAAAAAAATGTTTGTCAGATTGTATAAAAGTCTTAAATTTGCAACCTCAAATGGTGATTGTAGCTCAGCTGGTTAGAGCGCCGGATTGTGGTTCCGGAGGTCGCCGGTTCGAAACCGGTCTTTCACCCAGAATTAAAGGTCTGTTTTTACAGACCTTTTTTTGTGTCTAAAAGTTTCGTTTTTTTTCTATTTGCTTTTTTAACTAGTTGAATTTCTTATAGTTGTTTTTTGCGTTAGGGGTAGAATACTTCGGCCTAGCTCAGTACAGGCTATTGTTTGAGCTCTTTTTAAATTGCTTTATTGCAATTAAAAAAGCGAGTAGTGAAAACCCGACCAATAGGGGACGCCCTTAATAGCAATGATATTTAAGGTTTTTTTAAGTTTTTATTGAATATATTTTGATAGTTTTATGTTTTTAAAAATTTTACCAAATAGAAATGAAAAATATACTTTACATTTTAACTTTAATTATTACTACAACTGCAATTGCACAAACATCTAATAATGTAACTTTTGAGAAACAAAAACTGAAACAGGCGTTGGCTTATGGAGATAAAGTAACAGCTGCTTCGAGCATGTATTCAATTATAGCTTTAGAAGGTCCAAAGAGTTCTTATAAAGACAGTTTGGCTTTTCTGTATTTTAATTCTGGAAATTATGTATCTACTTTTTTAGTGACTAATGATATTTTGAAAAATAAGCCAAATAATGTTGAATTATTGGAAATTCATGCAATTTCATTGGAATCGATGGGAGCATTAAAAAAAGCTGGAGAGACTTATAACACGCTTCTTTCAAAAACAAATAATAACTATCATGCATATAAGTTGGCAGGCTTACAATTAAATACAAAAAACCTAACGGAAGCTTATACATCTATTAAGAAGGCAGATCAATTAGCTGATAATGGAACCATGAAAATAAATTTTCAGGTTAATAAAAATTATAATCAGAATGTGGATTTAAAAGCAGCTATTGCTTATTTGGAAGGGTTAATTGCTTTAAAATTAGAAAAAACAGACGAAGCTAAAGCGAGCTTTGAACGTGCAATTAAAATTTTTCCTGAATTTGTATTGGCAAAAGGGAAACTTTCCGCTATTAAAACTGAATAGTATTACTAATCAATATTAAATTTATAATTTTTCAGATAAATAGGGAGCAGTATAAGAATTTTTGCACTTTATAAGTTCTTCTGGTGTTCCCTGAAAAATTAATTCTCCTCCATTTTTACCACCTTCTTTTCCTAAATCGATAATATAGTCGGCACATTTTATTAAATCGATATTATGTTCTATTACAATTATTGAATGTCCATTTTTAATTAAGGCATTGAACGATTTTAATAGTTTTTTAATATCATGAAAATGTAAACCTGTTGTTGGTTCATCAAATATAAATAAAGACTTACTTTGGCGTGTTCCTTTCACTAAAAAGGACGCTAATTTAATACGTTGCGCTTCTCCTCCTGATAATGTTGAGGAAGATTGTCCAAGTGTTACATATCCCAATCCAACATCTTGTAGTGGTTTCAATTTTCGTACCAAGCGACTCTCGTTATGCTTATTGAAAAAATCAATTGCATCGTCAATAGTAGAATTTAAAAGATCATTAATTGATTTATCTTGAAATTTAACTTCCAGTACTTCTTTTTTAAATCTTTTACCCTTACAAGTTTCACATTCTAAATGAACATCAGCCATAAATTGCATTTCTATGGTAACTTCACCTTCACCTTTACAAACTTCACAGCGTCCACCTTCAACATTAAATGAAAAGTGTTTAGGTTGGTAGTTTCTAATTTTTGAAAGTTTTTCTGCAGCAAACAGCGCTCTTATATCGTCATACGCCTTTATATAGGTAACAGGATTTGATCTGCTTGATCGGCCTATAGGGTTTTGATTGATAAATTCAATATGCTCTATACTTGAAATATCTCCTTTGATTTCTGTGAATTGTCCAACTTTTTCTCCATACCCACCTAATTTTTTTTGTATTGCCGGATATAAAATTTTACTAACTAATGTACTTTTTCCACTTCCAGAAACTCCAGTAACTACAGTTAAGCAATTCAAAGGAAAAGAGGCATCGATATTTTTTAAATTATGCTCGCGAGCACCAATAATTTCGATTGTTTTTTTAGGTTTAAATCGTTTTTTTGGAACTTCAATACTTAATTGGTTGTTTAGGTATTTTGCTGTTAATGATTCTGATTTTAAGATTTCTTCAAAAGTTCCTTCGGCAACAATTGCACCACCAAAAGTTCCAGCTTCGGGTCCAATATCAATAATCATATCAGCAGCTTTCATAATATCTTCATCATGTTCAACAACAATTACTGTATTTCCTAAATTTCTTAAATCTTTTAAAACTTTAATTAAACGTTCGGTGTCTTTTGGATGCAATCCAATACTTGGTTCATCAAGTATATACATTGAACCTACCAAGCTACTTCCAAGTGAAGTGGCCAAATTAATACGCTGGCTTTCACCACCAGATAATGTGTTTGATGTTCTGTTTAAAGTTAAATAATTCAATCCTACATCATTTAAAAACTGAAGTCGATTGTTGATTTCAATTAACAATCGTTTTGCAATATTTTGTTCATAACCATCTAGTTGAAGGTTTTTGAAAAAAAAGGTTAATTCATTTAACGGTAAATCAACCAATTCACTAATATTTTTCTTATTTATTTTTACATAATTAGCTTCTTCCCGTAGTCGTTTACCATTACAAGTGTTGCATTTGGTTTTTCCACGATAGCGCGAAAGCATTACTCTATATTGTATTTTATAGCTTTTTTCTTCTAAATGTTTAAAGAAAGCATGTAAGCCTTGAAATGAATTATTTCCTTCCCAAATAACTTGTTTTTGTTCATCAGTTAATTGAAACCAAGGTTTGTGAATAGGAATATTAAAGGTATATGCATTATTTATTAAATCATTTTTGTATTGCTGAAATGATTCTGATTTCCATGGTAAAATTGCGTCTTCATATATTGATAAAGAAGTATTTGGAACAACTAAATCTTCATCAATTCCTATAATATTTCCATATCCTTCACATGATGGACAAGCACCGTAAGGGTTGTTAAAACTAAATAGGTGAGTGTTAGGTTCTAAAAATTGGATGCCATCTAACTCGAACTTATTATTGAAAGGTGTTTGTTCTGAGGTTTTTATATTTTCAATAAGACATTCTCCTTTACCTTCAAAAAAAGCAGTTTGAATAGCGTCACCAAGTCTGTTGTAAAAGTCTTCGTCATCTTTTACAACGATTCTATCTATTACCAAATAAAAATCATGTTCAATTTCAGAAGTAATTTCTTCAATTCTTAAAATTTGATTTTTGTATTTAATTCTTGAATAACCTTGCTGGGCTAAAATTTTTAAGGTTTGAACAACACTACGCTCTTCAGGTATGTGTACAGGTGCCAGTAATAAAAGCTTCGTTTTTAACTCTATTAGTTTTATGTGATTTATTACATCGGTAACAGTATGTTTTTTTACTTCATTACCAGATTTGGGAGAATATGTTTTACCAATTCTTGCAAATAATAGTTTTAAATAATCATAAATTTCTGTTGAAGTACCTACGGTTGACCGAGGATTTGTTGAATTTACTTTTTGTTCTATAGCAATTGCCGGGGCAATACCTTTTATATAATCAACTTTTGGTTTATTTAATCTACCTAAAAATTGACGAGCATAAGATGATAAGCTTTCAACATATCTTCTTTGACCTTCTGCAAATAATGTATCAAATGCAAGACTTGATTTTCCAGATCCAGACAAACCTGTTATTACTACCAGTTTATTTCTAGGAATTGCAACATCAATATTTTTTAAATTGTGAAGTTTAGCTCCTTTTATAAGTATATTTTCCTTAGGATTTAAAGTGGCAATATTTTTAGTCATTATTGAAAAAAAAGTGAATAAACGCAAAGGTAATCACAAATTTTGTAAATTAATGTATAGGAGTAATAGTAATTAATTTTAATATGAAGCCTATTTCTATTAAAAATTAAATTTTCGTTGTAATTCTTTTAATAAAATTTGTATTTCTGAAAAAAACAACGCATATTTGACAAGAATATAACCCAAAAGAACGCCTATACAACACAATTACTTTTTATAACATTTAATAGATACAATTACATTTTAACCCCTAATGTATTTAAAATTATGGAAAGTAATCACACTACTGATGGCGTATTAGTCAGCAATTACATTAATGGAAATGAGAAATCTTTAGAGATTTTAGTAATTCGTCATAAACAACGAATTTTTAGTTTTGTCCTATCAAAAGTAATGGACAGAGAAATTGCTGAAGATATTTTTCAGGATACTTTTATTAAAGTTATTAATACCTTAAAAAGAGGAAAGTATAATGAAGAAGGAAAATTTTTACCTTGGGTAATGCGTATTGCTCATAACTTAATTATTGATCATTTTAGACGTAATAAAAGAATTCCGAAATTTAATAATACTGATGAGTTTGATATATTTGATGTGTTAAGTGATGAAACACTTTCGGCAGAAAATCAGATAATTAGAAATCAGATTTTAAATGATGTTCGTAATTTAGTTGATGAATTACCAAATGATCAAAAAGAAGTATTATTAATGCGTATGTATAAAGACATGAGCTTTAAAGAGATTGCTGAAAATACCAATGTAAGTATTAATACTGCTTTAGGAAGAATGCGTTATGCCTTAATTAATTTGAGAAAACTAATTGAAAAACATCATATTGTTTTGGTGAGTTAATTAGAAGTACAATAAAAGAATAGTTTCATCGTTATACATATTAAAAACCAGTAATATATGATGAAACTTTACTCTGAAAAGTCTCCTTTGATGGAGCAACCTAGAAACGAAATAATTCAATATTTGCTAAATTACTCAAAACAGTTAAGAGTAATTAAAACCAACAAAAACAAATTTATTGAATTACATTTGAATTAATGTTCTGAAAACCCATTTTTTAACCAAAAATGGGTTTTTTATTTTTTTAAAACTGATTTTCTTCCTATTGTTTTAGTAATAATATCTTTTTCAATATTCCATCCTCTAGCAGGAGAATACTCTCTACCATAAAATATAATTTGAAGATGTAATTTGTTCCAAATTTCTTCTGGAAAAAGTCTTTTAGCATCTTTCTCTGTTTGTACTACATTTTTTCCATTCGTTAAATTCCATCGATACATTAACCTATGAATATGTGTATCTACAGGGAAGGCAGGAATACCAAATGCTTGACTCATAACTACGCTGGCTGTTTTATGTCCTACAGCGGGTAATGCTTCTAAATCTTTATAATTTTGTGGAACCTTGCCATCATGCTTTTCAATTAGAATTTTTGATAAGCCGTAAATTCCTTTCGATTTCATAGGAGATAACCCTGCAGGTTTTATAATTTCCCTAATTTCTTCAACAGTAAGCTTTACCATATCGTATGGGTTATCTGCTTTTGCAAATAAAATAGGTGTAATTTTATTAACACCTTTATCTGTACTTTGTGCAGATAACAACACGGCAATCAATAAAGTATAGGGATCCTTATGATCTAATGGAATTGGTGTTTTAGGATATAATTGTTCAAGGGTATCAATTACGAATTGAACTTTTTCTTGTTTGGTCATTTTTAGTATCTTTACAATTGGCTAAAATACAAATTATGACAACATTAAAAATAGGAGATAAAGCACCAAATTTTCAATCACAAGATCAACAAGGAAATAGTATAAAACTATCAGATTACCAAGGTAAAAAACTGGTATTATTCTTTTATCCAAAAGCTAGTACACCGGGTTGCACCGCTGAAGCTTGTAATTTGCGTGATAATTATCAATCGTTTTTAGCAAAAGGTTATGATGTATTGGGTGTAAGTGCTGATTCTGCAAAACGTCAGCAAAATTTTATCAATAAAAACGAATTGCCATTTCCTTTATTGGCAGATGAAGATAAAACTGTAATCAATGCTTATGGACTTTGGGGGCCAAAGAAATTTATGGGAAGAGAGTATGATGGTATCCATAGAGCTACTTTTGTAATTGATGAAAATGGTATTATTGAAGATGTAATTTCAAAAGTAAAAACAAAGGAGCATACTAATCAGATATTGAAATAATTAAAACTTCATATCCAATTTAATATTAAAAACACGTTGTGTCATAAAATTAGGTATTCCATAAAATTGTTTTGAATAAACATCACGAACCCAAGTGTTTGTTATGGAATTTTGAACATCAAACATATTAAATATTTCAAATCCAACTGAAAATTCTTTAAAATTTTGTTTCCAACCGCTGGAATATTGATTTTTTGCATCTGTAAACACGTATGAGATACCAATATCAGCTCTTTTATAAGCATTTAATCTGCTTTGGTAATCATATGGGTTGGTATAAGAAGGTGAGCCTCCAGGAACTCCTGTGTTAAATACTAAATTTAAGTACATTTTTATATTAGGTATGTTTGGTACATAGTCCTGAAAAAGCATTGCAAATTTAAATCGTTGATCTGTTGGTCTTGAAATATATTCCTTACCAGTTATTTTTTCTTCAGTTTTTAAAAAACCAAAACTAACCCAGCTTTCTGTTCCAGGAACAAATTCACCATTCAATCTTAAATCTAAACCAGTGGCATAAGCTATAGCATCATTATTTGCCTGATATCTTATTTTAACATTGTCAACAGTATATGAGTTAACATCCGTTAAGTTTTTAAAATAAATTTCTGAAACTAATTTAAATGGCCTATCCCATAATTGAAAACTATAATCGTTTCCTAAAACAACATGTATGGATTTTTGAGCTTCAACAGTAGGAGAAATAATACCTTCACTATTTCTTAACTCTTTATAAAATGGTGGTTGGTTGTATATTCCTCCAGAAAGTCTAAATAACATGTCCTTGTCCCAATCGGGTTTAATAGCAAATTGACCTCTTAAACTATATGTTGA
>Ga0193959_1000778_pt1 | contig 12948 bp, 11 predicted proteins | sample FB_2_MG_FD_140333 | JGI IMG/M metagenome (GOLD analysis project Ga0193959, IMG submission 140333) | Microbial mat bacterial communities from the Broadkill River, Lewes, Delaware, United States - FB_2_MG | ecosystem: Environmental > Aquatic > Freshwater > River > Microbial mats | place: USA... | reverse complement strand
TGAGAACTATCTGACCGCAGTGTTCGAATACGAGAGCAAGCTGGTTGAAATTCTGGATGTAGAGCAAATTCTGGCCGACCTGTACCCGATGTCCACGGATGTCAGTGAAGAAGTGGCAACCAGTGATGTGCGTGCCAAGGCGCGCGAGCATCATGTGCTGATCGTGGATGATTCGGCGGTGGCGCGTAATCAGATGCAGCGCAGTCTGGAAGATTTGGGTGTTCGGGTATCGATCGCCAATAACGGGCGTCAGGCGTTGCAGCTGCTGCAGGATCTGCTGGGCAAAGGGGTCGATGTTGAAAAACTGTTTCTGATGGTGATTTCGGATATCGAGATGCCGGAGATGGACGGGTATACTCTTACCTCCATGATTCGAGAAGATCAGCGTATGTCCGGGCTGCATGTTGTGCTGCATACGTCATTGAGTGGTGGTTTTAACGTCTCCATGGTGAAAAAAGTGGGTGCCGATGGTTTTCTCGCCAAGTTCAACCCCAACGATCTGGCTGGGGTTGTGGTGAATCGCATCCGTCAGTTGGAATCGTCACATTAAGGAATCGCGTCTGTGAGCAACGGCTTCAGCATCACGCCGACAGAATTCAGGGACTTCAGTGCCTTTCTTGAGAAAAGCTGCGGCATTCTGCTGGCTGAGCACAAGCAATATCTGGTGCAGAGCCGTCTCAGCAAGATCATGCAGCAGCAGGGGTGCAGCGGTCTTAACGAGCTGGTTGCCCGGCTGAATCGGCCGGGTGGCGGTGTGCTGAAAGAGCAGGTCATTGATGCAATGACCACCAACGAAACCCTGTGGTTTCGTGATATCCATCCCTACGAAATTCTGCGCAACAAGCTGCTGCCCGAGTTACAGGACGGTAATCGGTTTCAGAAGTTGCGCATCTGGTCGGCGGCCTGTTCAACCGGGCAGGAGCCCTACTCGATCAGTATGGTGATCGAGGAGTTCAAACAGTCGCACCCGGGCGCCTTTTCCAGTGGTGAAGAGATCCTGGCAACGGATATTTCCTCGACGGTGCTGGAACAGGCTCGTCGAGGCGAATATGAGATGCTGGCGCTGGGGCGAGGTCTGTCCCAGGATCGCTTGCATCGGTATTTTCAGTCCTCTCCGCAGGGGAGCTGGACGATCAAGCCCGGTATTAAAAGTCGCGTCCGTTTCCAGAGCCTGAACCTGCTGGGCAACTACAGCACCCTGGGTCAGTTTGATCTGATTTTCTGTCGCAATGTGCTGATTTACTTCTCTTCGGATGTGAAGCTGGAAATCCTGCGCAAGATGCATCGGCAGCTGCGACCGGGCGGCTACCTGCTGCTGGGGGCTTCGGAATCTCTCTCCGGGCTGGCCGATCTGTACAAAATGATTCACTGCCGCCCCGGCATTATCTATCAGGCAATCTGATACCTTGCCGGGGGTGGCAGTCTTGCCGCTGACCGGTAGGGTCTTGCCGCTTTTCCGTCTGACGCACCTCGCTCTGAGTCTCAGTATCTCCTGCAGGCTTTATAAACCCTGTTATGCATACCCTTTGGCATGCCGTTTGCTTATGCAGAGCATATGTGAGTAAAACGGCAAGCAAGGGGTGTCGCTGTTATGGCAATCAATTTTGACTCGGCTTTGGGTGTGCATGATGACGCACTGGCGCTGCGTGGGCGCCGTGCTGAGGTGTTGGCCAATAATATTGCGAATGCCGATACCCCCAACTTCAAGGCGCGAGATGTCGACTTTGCCGCAGTGCTTGCCGGTCAGCTCGACAGCTATGAACTGCCGTTGGAGCAGACAGCCGTGCGACACCAGGATGAATTCCTGTCGCCTGATACGGCTGCCGACCTGCTGTTCCGTACACCGCATCAGCCGTCCGTAGACGGGAATACGGTCGAGCTGCAGGAAGAAATGGCCCGCTACACTGAAAACGCGATCCGCTACCAGGCGTCTTTCCAGTTTCTGAACAGCAAATTCAAGGGATTGACCAGCGCAATCAAGGGTGAATAACGATGTCTCTGAGTAACGTATTCGACATTGCCGGCTCCGCCATGACGGCGCAGACCGTGCGCTTGAACACCACGGCCAGCAACATGGCCAACGCCGAAAGCGTCAGCTCCAGCGAAGATGAAACCTACCGGGCGCGCAAGCCGGTATTTGCGCTGAAGGCCGTGCAGCCCGAACAGATGCCGGAAGACTATCGTTCTCTGGTACCTGGGCAAGGCGTGCAGGTAGAAGAGATTGTGGAAAGCGAGGCGCCGTTGCGTATGGCTTATGAGCCCAATCACCCGATGGCGGACGAGCAGGGGTATGTGTACTACCCCAACGTGAATGTAGTGGAGGAAATGGCGGACATGATATCGGCGTCCCGTTCCTTCCAGATCAATGCCGATATCATGAATACAGCCAAGCAGATGTTGCAGCGTACACTGACGCTGGGGCAATAAGGCTGTTGAGAGGATAGCGCCATGAGCAATGTAAACGGCGTCGGCAATAATAATATTTACGACCAGATCAACCAGGCCAACCAGAGCCAGGCCAAGGCGGTTAACAGTCAGTCTGAAGACAGCCAGATGTTCATGAAGCTGCTGATTGCGCAGCTTCAGAATCAGGATCCGTCCAGTCCGGCGGACCCGGCAGATTTCATGCAGCAGATCTCTACGCTGAGTAACGTGGAAAGCATTCAGAATCTGACCAGTAGCATGGAAAGCATGAGCAGCAGTTTGCTCAGTAGTCAGGCCGCCTTGCAGGCATCTTCCATGGTTGGCCAGCGTGCCTATGTGAACACGAATATTGCCCAGTTGCCTGAGGCTGGCGGTGTGGTCGATGGCCTGGTGTCCACCGATATCAGTACCAGCGATATTCGCATCTCCATTCTGGATGGCGCAGGCAATCTGGTTGATACGGTCAACATGGGCCCCATGCCGGCTGGAGATCACAATTTCCTGTGGCAGGCACATGAAGATGTACCTGCAGGTAACTACAAGATAGTGGCTGAAGCTGCGACAGGGGCAGACGGCAGCTATGAAGAGGTAGCGACCTACATGGGCTTCAATATCAACAGCGTCACTCTTGGGCAGAACGGCATTGGTATGAAAGTGAATACCAGTATCGGTTCCATCGATATGAGTGAAGTAAAACAGCTCGGTTAAGCGAGGAAGAGAACAATGGCAGGTTTCAGTACAGCGGTAACGGGGCTGAAGGCATCCTCTACCATGCTGGATGTGGCAGGCAATAACATCGCCAACTCCAGTACGACAGGCTTCAAGTCTTCGCGCACCGAGTTTGGTGATATTTATGCGACTGCCGTGGTTGGTGCGGGTTCGGCCAACGTAGCGGGGTCCGGTGTTACCGTGACCGATATCGCACAGGACTTTAAGGCCGGCACCATCGAGTTCACCAACAACAACCTTGATCTGGCGATTAACGGCTCCGGCTTTTTCCAGCTGGATGATGGGCAGGGTGGTGTTACCTACACCCGTGCCGGTGCGTTTGAGTTGGACAAGGATGGCAATATCGTATCCAAGACCGGCAAGTTTCTGCAGGGTTATGGCCTGGATGCGGAAGGCAACCGTCTGCCGATCGGTAATCTGGCGGTAACGCAGAAAGAAAGTCCGCCCAAGGCAACGGAAGGCATCGACCTGTCGTTCAACATCGATTCCCGAGCGGATGCGACCAAGCTGCTGCAGGCCTACGATAAGGATGAGCCGGGCTCGTTTACCTACTCGACGACGATGCGTACATTTGACAGCCTTGGTAATGAACACACCATCAAGTTCAATTTCAGGGAGCAGACGCCGGAGCGCAATCAGTTTTCCTATGATGGTGGCTCAGTCATTTCTGGAGTCGATTTGGGTGCGGCTGCGATCGACGGTACTACATTGGACCCGAATGCTCTGCCTCAGTGGGCACTGGATCTTCAGGCGGCCGATCCACGTATCGATGTCTACACAATCAATTATGACCCTGCGGCAGTTTCACCTGCGCCCAGTCTGACATTTGAAACACATGCCTGGGCGACTGATCAGGGAGATGTGGTTGTTACTGATGGCACGGATGTTGTCCCCAACTCTCTGGCCGGATCTGAGCGCTACCGTGATGCAAACGAGGTGTGGTCATATGAATTGGCCAACATTACAGACCCTGCGTCCGGGGTGGTTACCATCGGTGGCATTGATATCAATATTGAAAATGCTGCAGATGCTACTGCTATTGGTCGTCGTATCGCGGAATTTGAACCTCAAATACTGGATTCCAACCCGAATATTGAGTCGGTCCAGTTTGACACCAGTGGCGCTGTGCCAGCGATCAAAATTACTTTCAAGGCGGATGAAGGTAATGTTGATAACGATGACATGAATCTGGTGCAGGTCAATGATCTGACTAACTTCGACTTCGGCAGTGCTACTGCGGCTGCGGGCGCGCAGGATGTCGATCCGGCGGTGGTGCAGCAGGGGGATAATTCGTACCAGGGATACTACCGTACCTATGCCTACCTGAATGGTGAAGAGTTGCTGGATCTGGGCAAGGCGACAGACCCTGGTGAAGCTGCTGGTACCGAGCCGGGCTCCATTTTGCTGAGTTTCAACCCGACCAATGGCTTGCTGAGAGGGGTAAATATCACAGCAGATGGTGACTTTTTCTCGGCAGGTGCTACCGTGCCTAACATTACAATTTCCGGTGCAGATCCGGCCAACCCCAATACTGACATCACTTTGGACCTGACTGGAACCACCCAGTTTGCATCCGCTTCGATTGTGAAGGCGCAACAGCAGGACGGCTATACCAAGGGGGACCTGGTTGGCGTAACCTTTGGGCCAACCGGCGAGATGATTGCCTCCTTCAGCAATGGTGAGAATCAGGCGCTGGGCGTGGTTGCGATTGCATCGTTTGAGAACCAGTCCGGCCTGCAGCCCAGTGGTGATACTGAGTGGACGTCTACTTTGACTTCAGGTGATGCGGTGCTTAACCCGCCAGGGACCGGTCTGAACGGGACGCTGCGCTCCGCCGCACTGGAAGCATCCAATGTTGATCTTTCAGCTGAACTGGTGAAGTTGATAGAAGGACAGCGTAACTTCCAGGCTAACTCCAAAACCCTGGAAACACTGAATACCGTGACGCAGTCGATTCTGCAGATCTGATATCAGCCGTTATCGCGATCACGTCAAGCCGGGCTTTTGCCCGGCTTTTTGCTTTTGGCACGCAGTTTGCTGTATTCATGGAAAATACCTGAACGGCAAACCTTTACCGGAGCAGTTGATGGATAAGGTTCTCTATGTTGCCATGACCGGAGCGCGCGAAAACATGCGGGCCCAGCAGGCACATGCTAACAACCTGGCGAACGCCACTACCACCGCATTCAAGAGTGATCTGGAGCAGGCGCGCTCCATGCGCGTGTTGGGCGATGGCTTTGAGTCACGCGTGTACTCCATGAGCGAGCGCCCGGGTACTAATCTGGAAAGTGGTGCCCTGATGCATACCGGGCGTGACCTGGATGTTGCCGTTGCGGGCGATGGCTGGCTTGCGGTGATAGGGCCGGACGGGAAGGAAGTATATACCCGTAACGGAGCCCTGCAGATTAATGCCGCTAACCAGTTGGTAACAGGCAGCGGTTTGCCGGTTTTGAGTGTTGGTGGAGCCCCAATCGTGATTCCGCCAGCTGATAAGGTGGCAATTGCCAACGATGGTTCGATTACCGTTCGGCCTCAGGGTGAAAATGCCGTTGAGCTGGCGCTGGTGGACCAGCTCAAGCTGGTTCAGCCCGAAGAGGGGGCTCTGTTCAAGGGGCCGGATGGTTTCATGCATACCGATAATGATGTGCCGCTGCTGCCCGCGCCGGGTGTGCAGGTGCGCCCGGGCTATCTGGAAGCCAGTAACGTCAATGCGGTTGAAGATCTGACAGCCATGATCAGCCTGTCTCGCCAGTTTGAGATGCAGGTCAAGATGATGAAAACGGCTGAAGAAAATTCGTCAGCAGCTTCCGAAATACTGAAATTGAGCTGATAAAACGTAAGGAGTTGAATCATGCACGGTGCATTGCATGTTGCTAAAACCGGCCTGAGTTCTCAGGACACGCAGCTCAAGGTCATTTCCAATAACCTGGCCAACGTTAATACGGTCGGGTTCAAGAAGGACCGCCTGGAGTTCGAAGATCTGCTGTACCAGGTACAGCGTCAGCCGGGTGCCATCAGTGGCGAAGGGGCACAATTGCCCTCGGGCCTTCAGTTGGGCAGTGGGGTGCGTACCATAGGCACGCAGAAACTGTTCGAAACCGGTGATATGCAGGTGACTGAAGAGCCTCTGGATATTGGCATCAACGGCCGTGGTTTCCTGCAGGTACAGATGCCGAACGGTGAAACAGCGTACACTCGCAATGGTCAGTTGCACATTGACAGTGAGAGCCGTCTGGTAACATCGGAAGGCTATCTGATAGAACCGGCCATTACGCTTCCCGCCGGAATGACCAGCTTGACTATAGCCACTGATGGCAGCGTCAGCGCCCAGATAGCGGGTAGTCCTGACCCGGTTGCACTCCCTCAACTCGAGCTGGCCGACTTCGCTAACCCTCAAGGGTTGCAGGCAATCGGGCAAAATTTGTTTATTGAAACAGCGGCCAGCGGTGCACCCATTGTTGGGATCCCTGGTGAGGATGGCATAGGCATCGTCCAGCAGGGTGTTCTGGAGGGCTCCAACGTCAATGCGGTAGAAGAGTTGGTCAATATGATCACCACTCAGCGTGCCTACGAAATGAATTCCAAGGTGATCTCGACGGCTGATGAAATGCTGGGCTATGTCAGCCAGCAGCTGTGATGACCTGAAACGCGGACCCTGATGATGAATGCGACTACGAAAACGGGAATCATGGTGCTGGCACTGGGTTTGGCCGGATGTGTCAACAAGGCGCCCAAACCGGATAACCCCTACTATGCCCCGATCCAGCCATCACAGATGCAGCAGCCCAAGCCGGTGGATGGTGCCATCTATCAGGCGGGGGCGGGTATGGATCTCTACGGGGATGGGCGCGCGCACCGTATCGGCGACATCATCACGGTTCAATTGACCGAAAATACGCAGTCATCCAAGAGTTCATCCACCTCGATCAGCAAGGATAACAGCGTCAACATTGGTGCACCGAATGTGCTGGGACGTGATTTGAGCATCATGGGTAACCCGCTCAGTGCATCGATGGAAAGTGGCAGTGCTTTTGATGGTGAAGGCAGCTCGGATATGAGCAACAGCCTGAGTGGCAATATCACGGTGACGGTTCATCAGATCCTGCCCAATGGCACCATGCTGGTGCGGGGCGAGAAGTGGCTGACGCTGAACCAGGGGGATGAGTATATCCGCATCAGCGGTTTGGTACGGCCCCAGGACATCGGCCCTGACAATACGGTGCAGTCCACGCGCCTGGCGGATGCCCGGATTTCCTACAGCGGTACGGGCTCGACTCAGGATGCCAACGTGATGGGGTGGCTGTCCCGCTTCTTTATCAGCCCTCTGTGGCCTTTCTGAGGAACACATCATGCGTATCTGGCACAGGGTAGCAGCGGTTCTGGCGATGGCACTGATGGCGCTGCCAGTGTATGCCGAGCGGCTCAAGGATATTACCAGTGTTTCGGGCGTTCGGACCAACCAGCTGGTGGGCTATGGTCTGGTGGTGGGGCTGGACGGCACCGGTGATAAAACCAGTTTTACGTCACAGACGTTCAAGAACATGCTGAACAACTTTGGGGTGGCCATTCCACCTAATGTTGACCCCAAATCCAAGAATATTGCGGCCGTTGCCATTCATGCGGAACTGCCACCCTTTGCCAAGCCGGGCCAACCGATTGACGTCACTGTTTCGACCATCGGTGATGCCAAAAGCCTGAGAGGCGGGAGCCTGTTGATGGCCCCTCTGAAAGGGGCGGATGGCAATGTCTATGCCATTGCTCAGGGTAACCTGGTGGTGTCGGGTTTTGGTGTGGAAGGCAACGATGGCTCTCGTCTGTCATTGAATGTGCCCAGCGTCGGGCGCATCCCCAGCGGTGCGACTGTGGAGCGTACCGTGCCCAATGCCTTCGCCCGGGGGGACAGCCTCACCTTTAACCTGAATCATCCCGACTTCACCACCGCACGGCGTGTGGCTGAGCAGATCAACAACCTGCTGGGGCCGGATATGGCACAGGCGCTGGATGCCGCGTCTATCCGGGTAAGAGCGCCGCGTGACCCCTCGCAACGCGTGTCGTTCCTGTCCGTGCTGGAAAATCTGGAAGTGGAGCCGGGGCAGGAAACCGCCAAGGTCATCATCAACTCGCGCACCGGGACCATCATTATTGGCCAGAACGTACGCGTTTCGCCGGTGGCAATTACCCACGGCGGCCTGACGGTTTCGATCAGTGAAAACCTGGATGTGACCCAACCCAATGTGTTGGGCGGTGGACAGACGGTGGTGACACCACGTACCGAAATAGAGATCGACGAAGGTTCGGGGCGCATGTTCGAGTTTGCGCCCGGTGCAACGCTGAGTGATATCGTGGAAGCGGTCAACAAGGTTGGTGCTGCGCCGGGTGACCTGATGGCGATTCTGGAAGCGCTCAAGCAGGCCGGAGCACTCAAGGCGGAACTGGTGGTGATCTGATGACGATCAAGAGTGGTTACGACCCAGCTTCGGCAGGCCTGTTTACCGACTTGAATCAGCTCAATAAGCTCAAGGGGCAGGCGCAAACCGACCAGCAGGCGGCACTGAAGGGTGTGGCCAGTGAGTTTGAGCAGCTGTTCATGAACATGATGCTTAAAAGCATGCGTCAGGCGGGGGATGTGCTGGCGGCGGACAGTCCGTTCAACTCCAATGACGTCAAGTTTTTTCAGGAAATGTATGACCAGCAGCTGACGCTGGAGCTGTCCAGACAGGACAGCATTGGCCTGGCCGACATTATCGTCAAGCAACTGAGCCAGCGCGCCGATGCTATTGCTCAGCCAGTATCGAAAGAGGATACCTCGGGGCAGTCGCTCACCGAACAGATGCTCAGCCGTGCCCTCAGTACGGGGCCGGTGGCACAGCCACAGCCGGTTGGCTCCGGGTATATCGCACCGATTCAGGCGTCTCAGCCAGACGAAGCGCAGACTGAGTCTGATGAACCCGTGCAGTCGGTCGCACAGGTAACACCTGATTCTGAGCCACAGCCACTGCGTTTCGAGACTCCGGCACAGTTTGTGGATGCACTGATGCCGCTGGCGGAGAAAGCGGCGGCAGCGCTGAATGTGGCACCGGCGGTTCTGCTGGCGCAGGCGGCACTGGAAACCGGTTGGGGCAAGTTCGTGACACGGGACGCTGGCAGTGGCAAGGGCAGCTTCAATCTGTTCAACATCAAGGCAGATCGCCGTTGGCAAGGTGAGGCGGTACAGGTGCAAACGCTGGAGTATCGTGGCGGTGTGCCGCAGAAGGAGCAGGCCCGTTTTCGCGCCTATGACAGCTACGCTGACAGCTTCAACGATTATGTGAATTTCCTGCAGAACAACCCGCGCTATCAGCAGGCACTGGAGCAGGCAGATAATCCCACTCGTTTTGTGCGTGAGCTACACGCAGCCGGCTATGCGACAGACCCGGAGTATGCCAGCAAGATTGAGCGAATCTTCAATGGCGAATGGCTGGCGGGCGTACAATCTGGATCTCAAGAAGGTTGAGGCTGGGCCGATACAGTGAAGAGTTGACCGGCAGTGAGGCAGGTCACCGGAGGAATTATGAGTTACGGTTTGCTTAATTTGGGCTCTCAGGCCCTCACGTCCAACCAGACGGCCCTGTCGGTTGTCGGCCAGAATATCGCCAACGTCAATACCGATGGCTACAGCCGTCAACGGCCCGAATTTGCCTCGCGTGAGGGTATTAGTGGTGTTGAGGTCTATGATATTGCCCGTATTGCGGATCAGTTCCTGAATAAGCAGATCTGGGCCGATACCGCTTCCTACAGCAGCTCTGACCTGTACAAGACGTATGCCGAGGAGCTGGATAACCTGCTGGCTTCCGAAGCGACCAGTATTTCCGGGGCCATGGATAACTACTTCGGTGCCTTGCAGGCGGCCGTGGATGACCCGACCAGCATTCCCAACCGTGAGCTCTTTGTAGCCGAAGCTCAGGCACTGGTGCAGCGGCTCAATGATATGGATGCCAATCTGGAGCGCCAGAGCGGCAGTATCAATGACCGTCTGAGCAGCTCGGCGTCTGAGGTCAACGCCATCGCTCGCAACCTGGCCGAGATCAATGACAAGCTGCGCATTGCATCCGCGTCCGGCAGTGAAGTGAACGAACTGCTGGACAAGCGTGACGAACAGATGGACAAGCTGGCCGGGCTGGTCAGCTTCACCACGGTGGAGAATCCGGCAACCGGCGGAATGGATGTGTTCGTTGGTAATGGTGAGCCGCTGGTCATCGGCAAGGATGCGAACGAACTGGTGGCGACGGTAGACCCCGCCGACGCCAGCCGGCTCAACATCTCCATGCGCATTGGTAATACCATCAGCGACATCACACAGCAGATCGGCGGTGGCCAGATTGGTGGTCTGCTGGTGTATCGCGACCATATTCTGGATACCGCACGGGATCAGATCGGTGTTATCACTCTGGCGTTTGCCGACACCATGAACCAGCAGCACATGAAGGGCATGGACCTGGATGGTGAGCTGGGTGGACGCCTGTTTACCGATATCAATGACTCCGCATCCATGGCCAACCGCGTGCTCAGTGATGGTCGCAACAGCTCCGGTGTCAGCGGCGCGACCGTGCGCATTGAGGATACCAGCGCGCTGAAGGCCAGTGAGTACAAGCTGGTAATGAACTCGGACAGCAGCTTCACGTTGATCCGTGAAAGCGACGGCAAGCGCTGGGATGCATCCGATTTTGCACAGGAGACTGGTGCGGCAACCGATGTGGATACAGATGGTGAATACCATGTGAATGCGGCAACCGGTGAGCTGACATTGCGGATTGACGGCTTCCAGCTGTCGCTGGACCCTCAGGGCAACCGCTTTTCGGGGGGCGATCAGTTCGTGATTCGTCCGGCACGTACGGCAGCCTCGGATATTGATACCGTCATTCAGGATGGACGGGACCTGGCGTTGGCTGCACCGGTCAAGATTGAGGCCAACGGCAGCAACTCGGGCACTGGTGTGGCGTCAGTAAACGTGACCAGCCGCCCGATACTGGAAAGCCATTCAACTATCAACAACCAGCAACTGGACCCGCCCATTCGCATCGAGTTCAGTGAGACTGAAGTGCCGGCAGGGTCGGGTAATCTCCAAACAGTCTATCGCGTATTTGATATTACGAACCCTGATGCGCCGGTAGAGCTGGGGGATGATGGTGATCCTCTGACCCCCATTCCGGCCCAGGTATTTACTGCCGGTGAGCCGCTGCAGCTGCCACAGGATTACGGCTATGAAGTCGTGATCAAGAACCAGCCGGCGCCGGGTGACACTTTTGACATCAGCTACAACGAAGGCGGCGTGTCCGATAACCGCAACGCGCTGGCGATGTCCGATCTGCAGTTTGACAAGACAACAGTGGACAATGCGTCCTACCAGGATCGTTATGGCCAGCTGATCGAGCGTGTCGGTACCCAAACGGCGGTTGCCCAGATCAATGCTCAGGCCAGTAAATCGGTACTGGATGCCAACCTGTCGGCACGTGAAAGTGTCAGCGGCGTCAACCTGGACGAAGAAGCGACCAAGCTGATCCAGTTCCAGCAGGCCTATGCGGCGTCGGCACAGTTGATCAAGGCGTCTCAAACCATCTTCGATGCACTGATCAGTGCGGTGTAAACGGAGCGGCTTATGCGTATTTCCACATCCCAGATTTTCCTGTCCAACCTGGATAACCTGAACCGCAACAATGCGGATCTGTTCAAGACCCAGCAGCAGTTATCCACAGGTAAAAAGGTGCTCCAGCCATCCGATGATCCTCTGGCGGCTGCGCAGATCATCAAGTTGAAGAAAGAGGTTGCACGCAACGATCAGTTTCAGGGCAATATCGACGTGTCTCGCCGTCGTCTGGAGCTGGAAGAGATCGCGCTGGAGCAGCTCAACAATATCAACATCCGGCTGCGGGAAATCAGTATTCAGGGCGGTAATGGCATCCTCTCGCAGGCCGACCGGCATTCACTGGCGGCTGAAGTCGATGAGATGACCCAGCAGATGCTGGGCCTGATGAATACCAAGGATGCTCAGGGAGAGTATCTGTTTGCCGGTTTCCAGGGCGATGCGGCGGCTTATGCCTATGACGAGGCGAGTCAGCAGTACCAGTATCAGGGGGACAGCGGCCAGCGTTACATTCAAATTGGGCCTGACAACCGCATCGCCTCCACCGATTCCGGCGAGCGCTTGTTTGAGCAGGTAAATGGCCCTGCCCAGACGGTGGTGACCAATAACCCGGACGGTGCTGTGTTGGGTGTCGATATCATCGACCGTGCCCTGTTTGAGGAAGCGGTGGCAGAAGCCGACCTGCCGCTGTCCTTCGAGGTGGATACCACAACAGCGCCCGAGGCGATTGTGGTGAAAAACCAGCGCGGGGATGAGCTGTTTAACAACACGGCCGACCAGCTGGATGACATGCTCGGGCTCTCCATCGATTTCAACTCGGCCACGCCAGCCGGCAGCTATACCGTCGAAGTGGATCTGCGTGCCGAAAAAACGAACCCGCTCAATGTGGCGCTGAACCTGAGTCAGGGATTAAAGAACCTGGACTTGACCGACCCCGAACAGAAAAAGGAATACAACACACTGATTGCGGACACTCTGGATATGGTGCAGCAGTCGGAGGAGAGTAATATACGGGCGCGCACTTCACTCGGTGCCCGTATCAACGCGCTGGAGCAGCAGGAATCTGTGAATACTGACTATCAGCTGTTTACCAAGGAAGCGCTGTCCTCGTTTGAAGACTTGGATTACGCCGAAGGGTTGAGCCGATTCGCGCTGCAGCAAACGGTACTTCAGGC
>Ga0193959_1000774_pt1 | contig 12981 bp, 5 predicted proteins | sample FB_2_MG_FD_140333 | JGI IMG/M metagenome (GOLD analysis project Ga0193959, IMG submission 140333) | Microbial mat bacterial communities from the Broadkill River, Lewes, Delaware, United States - FB_2_MG | ecosystem: Environmental > Aquatic > Freshwater > River > Microbial mats | place: USA... | reverse complement strand
GGTGATGTCCGGCAAGGCGCTGAGCGTCAATAGTGACAAGCTCAATACCTTGATGGCTGAAACGCTGGAGCATGCCCGTTTTGATGAAACTGCGCGGATTCGTGAGATCGTGGCTCAGCAGCGGGCGCGCCGTGAGCAGAGCATTACCGGCTCAGGTCATTCCTTTGCCATGATGGCGGCCTGTGCCACTTTGTCGCCGGTCGCACGTTATGCTCACAAAACGCGTGGTCTGGAAGGTGTTCAGCAGGTCAAGGCACTGGATAAGCGGCTGCAAGACGAGGCTGCGCTGCAGACGCTGGCCGCCGATCTGGCCAGTCTGCATGAGCGTATTCGCCAGGCACCGCGCCGCTTCCTGCTGGTCGCGGAGGAAGAGCATCAGCAGGCGATGCTGAACCAGCTGGCGCAGCACTGGACTCAGCCAGCTGGTGCGGATTTTGCGCCTCTGGCGCTGCCATCGACTCGTCAGGCGGTCAAGCAGCTGTGGCTGACCAACACTCAGGTCAATTTCTGTGCCTGTGCATTCCCGACCGTGACCACGTCGCATCCGGATGCGGCCGCGCTGACCGTGCTGGGTGATTTTCTGCGCAACGGTTACCTGCATCGCGCCGTGCGCGAGCAGGGCGGCGCCTATGGTGCCGGAGCGGGGCAGGATAATGGCGATGCCGTATTCCGCTTCTTCTCCTATCGTGACCCGCGCGTCGAGGGAACGCTGGACGACTTCAGCAAGGCCGTTGAGTGGCTGGCCGATCGTGACGATGAACAGCAGCGCCTGCAGGAGGCGATTCTGGGTGTTGTCAGCTCGATGGACAAGCCGGGCTCACCGGCGGGTGAAGCCAAGTCTGTATACCACAGCACTCTGTTCGGCCGTACGCCAGAAGTGCGTCAGCAATTCCGTGAGCAGATTCTGGCGGTGACGCTGGCTGATCTCAAGCGCGTGGCGCAAACCTATCTGAAGCCTGAGTTGGCCAGTGTGGCGGTTGTGACCAGCCAGAAAACGGCTGATACCCTGCCGGGCGATTACGAACGCATCAGCATCTGATCAATCCAACCTTGCCATCCAGCCACCCGCATTACCGGGTGGCTTTTTTGTTTCTGGTGTTTCATATCGGGAGGGTGTATTGACCGCGAATCCTTTGCTGCAGGGCGCACTGCTGATCCTGTTGTCGGAATGGATGCTGGTGGCCAGCGGTATTATGGTGCGGCAACTGAGCGATACGCTGCCAACCGAGGTGCTGGTATTTCTGCGCAATAGCCTCGGGCTGGTGTGGATGATGCCCTGGATTCTGCGGCGGGGACGGCGAACCTTGCCGACCCGGCGCATTCACTTGCATCTGTTGCGTGCGGCACTGGGGATTATCGCCATGAGCTGCCTGTATTATGCCTGGGCCCATTTGCCGCTGGCGCAGGCGGCACTGCTGAAGCAGACCTCGCCATTCTTTGTCCCTCTGATCGCCTTTGTCTGGTTGCATGAACGCATTGGAGCCGCCGTGCGCTGGGCGATATTGGTGGGGTTTATTGGTGTGCTGCTGATACTGCAGCCCTCATCCGGCACGCTGGAATGGGCGGTGCTGATAGCGCTGGCGGGGGCTGCATTGGGTGCAACGGCCAAGGTGTGTATTCGGGCCATGCGTGTAACCGAGTCACCGCAGCAGATCGTGTTCTATTTTGCCCTGTTCGGCTCCTGTTTTTCGGCGCTGCCGGCCTGGTTCAGCTGGGTTACACCGGTGGGTATCGACTGGGTGTGGCTGTTGGGGCTGGCGGCAGCATCGACACTGGCTCAACTGCTGTTGAGCAAGGCCTATGGCCTGGCGGGTGCGGGGACGCTGGGGCCCTTTACCTATGCCTCCATTCCGTTTGCCGCTTTGGCCGGTTGGGTGCTCTGGGGGGAGGCGCTGGGGCTTTGGACGCTGGCGGGAATGGGTCTGATATTTGCTGGAGGTATGCTGGCATTGAGGGAGAAAGGGAAGGGCGGTAGCTGATAAATGCTGATTACAGCTGCTGTTGATGAGGGGCTGATACAGTGCGTGTGTAAAACCAAAAAGCCCGGGCATAGGCCCGGGCTTTGAGTATCAGCTTAGCAAGTCATGCTTACTTCTGAAAACCATCCAGGATCTGGTTGAAGGTTGCGCTCGGGCGCATAACCTTGGCAACGGTTTCCAGGCTGGCGTGGTAGTAGCCATCCAGCTCAGCCGGCTGGCCCTGTACAGCGTTCAGCTCGTCAACGATCTTCTGTTCGTTTTCAGTCAGAGCATCAGCCAGCGGCTTGAACTGTGCAGCCAAGTCGGCATCTTCGGTCTGAGCGGCAACTTCCTGTGCCCAGTACATGGCCAGGTAGAAGTGGCTGCCACGGTTGTCCAGTTCGCCGGCCTTGCGGGACGGTGATTTGCCGTTCTCCAGCAGGTGCTCGGTTGCCTTGTCCAGCGCGGTTGCCAGTACCTGAGCGCGTGCGTTGCCTTCCTTGATGCCCATCTCGTCCAGAGACACGCCCAGGGCCAGGAATTCACCCAGAGAGTCCCAGCGCAGGTGGTTTTCCTGCTCAACCTGCTGTACGTGTTTCGGTGCGGAACCGCCGGCACCGGTTTCGTACATGCCGCCGCCGGCCAGCATCGGCACGATGGACAGCATCTTGGCAGACGTACCCAGTTCCATGATCGGGAACAGGTCGGTCAGGTAGTCACGCAGGACGTTACCGGTTACGGAGATAGTGTCCTTGCCACGGATCATGCGTTCCATGGAGAAGCGGATCGCTTCGTTGTAGGACATGATGTGGATTTCCAGACCCTCGGTGTCGTGCTCTTTCAGGTATTCCTTGACCTTCTTGGTCAGTTCCAGATCATGGGCACGTTCCTGGTCCAGCCAGAAGATGGCCGGAGTGTTGGACTGGCGAGAGCGGGTAACGGCCAGTTTGACCCAGTCGCGGATCGCCGCGTCTTTGGTCTGGCAGGCACGCCAGATATCGCCTTTCTCGACTTCGTGCTGCATCAGGACGTTGCCTGCCGCATCGACAACACGCATGGTGCCGTCCTGCTGGATTTCGTAAGTCTTGTCGTGAGAACCGTACTCTTCGGCTTTCATCGCCATCAGGCCTACGTTCGGTACGCTGCCCATGGTGGTCGGATCAAAGGCACCGTTGGTCTTGCAGAAGTTGATCATCTCCTGATAGATACGGGCATAGGTGGACTCAGGCATTACCGCCTTGGTGTCCTTGGTCTTGCCGTCGCGGCCCCACATCTGACCGGAGTTGCGGATCATCGCCGGCATGGAGGCGTCAACGATAACGTCAGACGGGATGTGCAGGTTGGTGATGCCCTTGACGGAATCAACCATTGCCATTTCCGGACGGTGTTCGTAGCAGGCGTGGATCGCTTCTTCGATCTCGTCCTGAGTGGACTGCGGCAGAGTCTTGATCTTCTCGTAGACGCTGCTCATGCCGTTGTTCGGGTTAACGCCGATTTCGTTGAACAGTTCACCGTACTTGTCGAATACTTCGCGGTAGAACACACGTACCGCGTGGCCGAATACGATCGGGTGAGACACCTTCATCATGGTCGCTTTAACGTGCAGAGACCACATCACGCCAGCTTCTTTGCAATCCTGCAGCGTTTCTTCAAAGAAGGCGTCCAGTGCCTTGGCGCTCATGAACATGCTGTCCAGAACTTCGCCTTTTTCCAGGCTCAGCTCTTTCTTGACTTCCGGCTGGCCGCCGTTCGGGATGAACTCGATGCGCACGTCACCGGCGTCAGCCATGGTGATGGACTGCTCGCTGGAGAAGAAGTCGCCTTCGCGCATGTAGTCGGCGTGAGAGCGGGAAGACTTGCTCCATTTGCCCATGGAGTGCGGGAACTTGCGAGCAAAGGCTTTAACCGCAGCCGGTGCACGACGGTCAGAGTTGCCCTGACGCAGAACCGGGTTTACCGCACTGCCCAGAATCTTGGCGTAACGGGCGTTGGCGTCTTTTTCTTCGTCGCTTTGCGGGTTGTCAACGTATTCGGGAATGTCGTAACCCTGGCCCTGCAGCTCCTTGATGGCGGCACGCAGCTGGGGTACGGAAGCACTGATGTTCGGCAGCTTGATGATGTTGGCTTTGGGGTCTTTGGTCAGTTCGCCCAGTTCAGCCAGACCATCTTCAACGCGCTGGTCTTCGCTCAGGCGCTCGGGGAAGGAGGCCAGGATACGGCCAGCCAGAGAAATGTCGCTCAGATCAACTTCGATGTCCGCTGAAGACGCGAAGGTGCGTACGATCGGCAGCAGCGAAGCGGTAGCCAGTGCCGGTGCTTCATCAGTAAGGGTGTAGATGATTTTTGATTTTGTAGGCATGTTTTTCCCCGAAATGATTTATGGCTGGATTGCCAAAGGCTCGTTTTTCGGGAGATGGATAATCTCCCTGCGCTGTCCAGATAGAGCCTGGCGCTTGTAAATCGGCTACAAATTATAAAGCCTGAGGGGGGGATTTCATACCCGGAGAGTATCGACTTAGGGCTAAGGATTCGACTTTTGGAGCGGTTTCTGTGCAATGCTGTGTTGTAGCACAACATCTAAATGGGCGGGAAAAGAGGGCGTTCCCGGTTGGAAACGCCCTCAGCAGGTAGCTTAGCCTTCTTCCGGCTCGTAGCCCAGGTTGGGTGCCAGCCAGCGTTCGGCTTCATCCATGCTCATGCCCTTGCGCTTGGCATAGCTTTCGACCTGATCTTCACTGATTTTGGCGACACCAAAGTAGCGTGCTTCCGGGTGGCTGAAATACCAGCCGCTGACGGCGGCAGTCGGCAGCATGGCGAAGCTGTCGGTCAGCGTCATGCCGGCGTTGTGCTCCACATCGAGCAGCTCCCACAACAGGGCCTTCTCGGTGTGGTCCGGGCAGGCCGGGTAGCCGGGCGCCGGACGAATGCCCTGGTACTGTTCGCGAATCAGCGCTTCGTTATCGAGGTTCTCGTCGGCGGCATAGCCCCAGAACTCGGTACGTACACGCTGGTGCAGGCGCTCGGCAAAGGCTTCTGCCAGACGGTCGGCCAGCGCCTTGATCATGATGCTGTTGTAGTCGTCATGGTCGGCTTCGTACTGCTCGATCCACTGATCAATGCCGATACCGGCGGTTACCGCAAAGGCACCAACATAATCCTGCACGCCTGAATCGTTGGGCGCTACATAGTCACTGAGGCAGTGGTTGTAACGACCTTCCACCTTCTGCGTCTGCTGGCGCAAGTGGTGGACCTTCATGCGTACCTGGTCACGGCTGTCATCGCTGTAGATCTCGATATCATCATGGCCGACGCTGTTGGCGGGGAAGAGGCCAAATACGCCACGCGCCTTCAGCTTCTTGTTGTCGATGATGTCGCGCAGCATCAGTTTGGCATCTTCATACAGCTTACGGGCTTCCGTACCCACGACTTCATCGTCAAGGATGCGCGGGAAACGGCCGGCCAGCTCCCAGGACTGGAAGAAGGGCGTCCAGTCGATGCACTGGGCCAGCTCTTCCAGGTCGTAATCTTCCAGTACATGAATGCCGGGTTTGAGCGGTACCGGTGCCTGATAGCCTTCCCACTCGATCGGATGGCAGTTGGCGCGAGCGGCCTGCAGGGTGACGCGGCGCTGGTCATGCTGACGTGCGGCGTGGCGCTCGCGCACGGCCTGGTACTCTTCCTGTATCTCCTTGACGAACGCCTCGCGCTTGGTTTTGGACAGCAGGGAGGAGGCGACACCTACGGAGCGGGAGGCGTTGGTGACGTGTACCACCTGATTGTTCTTGTAGTTGGGCTCGATTTTCACCGCCGTGTGCGCCTTGGAAGTGGTCGCGCCCCCGATCAGCAATGGCAGATCAAAGCCCTGACGCTGCATCTCCTTGGCGACATGGACCATTTCGTCCAGCGACGGTGTGATCAGGCCGGAGAGGCCGATAATGTCGGCGTTCTCTTCACGAGCGGTCTGCAGGATTTTCTCGGCTGGCACCATAACGCCCAGGTCAACAATCTCGAAGTTGTTACACTGCAGCACGACGCCAACGATATTCTTGCCGATGTCGTGCACGTCACCCTTAACGGTGGCCATGATCACCTTGCCGGCGGAACTGCTCTCGCTGCCGGCCTTTTCCTCTTCGATGAACGGCATCAGGTAGGCCACGGCTTTCTTCATTACGCGGGCGGATTTCACCACCTGCGGCAGGAACATTTTGCCGGCACCAAAGAGGTCGCCAACAATGCCCATGCCGTCCATCAGAGGACCTTCAATCACCTGCAGCGGGCGCTCATAGTTGTGGCGGCATTCTTCCACGTCTTCGTCAACGTAGTCGGCGATACCCTTGACCAGCGCATGGGCCAGACGCTTGTTTACGTCCCAGGTACGCCACTCCAGATCCTGCTTGACCGAGGATTCGGAGGCGCCGCCGCGGTATTTTTCCGCCAGTTCGAGCATCCGCTCGGTACCGTCCTCGCGGCGGTTCAGTACGATATCTTCTACATGCTCGCGCAACTCTTCCGGCAGGTCATCGTAGATCGCCAGCTGGCCGGCGTTAACGATGCCCATGTCCATGCCCTGCTTGATGGCGTGGTACAGGAAGACGCAGTGAATGGCTTCACGTACCTTGTCATTGCCGCGGAAGGAGAAGGAAACATTGGATACGCCGCCAGAGATCTTGGCATAGGGCAGGTGCTGCTTGATCCACCCGGTGGCGTTGATGAAATCATTGGCGTAGTTGTTGTGTTCTTCTATACCGGTCGCAATCGCGAAGATGTTGGGGTCGAAGATGATGTCTTCCGGCGGGAAGCCGACCTTGTCCACCAGTACACGGTAGGAGCGTTCACAGATTTCGATCTTGCGTTCGTAGGTGTCGGCCTGACCGGTTTCGTCGAACGCCATCACCACGACGGCGGCACCGTAGTGACGGATCTTGCGCGCCTGGGCGATGAAGTTCTCTTCACCTTCCTTGAGGCTGATGGAGTTGACCACACCCTTGCCCTGAATACGTTTCAGGCCTTCTTCCATCACGTTCCACTTGGATGAGTCGAGCATGATCGGTACGCGGGAGATGTCGGGCTCGGAGGCGATCAGGTTGAGGAAGCGGTTCATCGCCGCTTCGGCGTCCAGCATCCCTTCATCCATGTTGATATCGATGATCTGGGCGCCGTTTTCCACCTGCTGGCGCGCCACTTCCAACGCGGTCTCGTAGTCGCCTTCCTTGATCAGGCGGCGGAACTTGGCGGAACCGGTGACGTTGGTGCGCTCGCCCACGTTGATGAATAGGGTGTCGGCACCAATGTTCATTGGCTCCAGGCCGGACAGGCGGCACTCAACGGCGATTTCGGGAATCTGGCGCGGCGCCTGGTCCAGCAGGGACTCACGAATGACACGGATATGATCGGGCGTGGTACCGCAGCAGCCACCAACAATATTCACAAAACCGGATTGAGCCCATTCGCGGATCTCTTCCGCCATCTGTTCCGGCGTCTCATCGTAGCCACCAAACGCATTGGGCAAACCGGCGTTGGGGTGTACGGATACAAAGGTATCAGCCACGCGAGACAGCTCTTCCACGTACTGGCGCAGCTCTTTCGGCCCCAGCGCGCAGTTCAGACCAATACTGATCGGGCGAGCGTGGCGTACGGAGTTCCAGAACGCTTCGGTAGTTTGGCCGGACAGCGTACGGCCTGAAGCGTCGGTAATGGTACCGGAGATCATTACCGGCAGGCGGATGTCGTGCTGATCGAAGTAATGCTCGATCGCATAGATAGCGGCCTTGGCATTCAGGGTATCGAAGATGGTTTCGATCAGAATGATATCGGCGCCACCTTCGATCAGGCCGTCGATCGATTCGGTGTAGGCTTCACACAGCTCATCAAAGGTGACGTTACGGAAACCCGGGTCGTTCACGTCCGGTGAAATGGAGCAGGTACGGTTGGTCGGGCCCAGCACGCCGGCAACATAACGGGGGCGATCCGGTGTCTGTGCAGAGACAATGTCGGCAGCCTGACGCGCGAGGCGGGCGGCTTCGACGTTGATTTCGCGGCTCAGTGCTTCCATCTCGTAGTCGGCCATGGCGATACGCGTGGCGTTGAACGTGTTGGTCTCGATAATATCCGCGCCACCTTCCAGATAGGCGACATGGATCTCGCGAATCATGTCCGGCTGGGTCAGAACCAGCATGTCATTATTGCCTTTGACATCGACGTGCCAGTCGGCAAAACGCTCACCCCTGAAGTCGGCTTCGGTCAGTTGCCGTTCCTGGATCATGGTGCCCATGCCACCATCGAGCATCAGGATACGTTGGTTTAAAGTATGAGTGAGTTGTGCATGTAAGGAATTGTCTTTCACGTCTACTTCCATTGCAGTGACCGAATAGGGAGACAGCTATTGTAGTCCAAACAGCCGAAGCTTTGCCTGAGCCGTTGTCATACTGCATTGAAAATATTTGAAGATTGCTGCGTTGCAGAAATTTTCATCATGCCCACCTTATCATTTCGAATAATCGTGATAGAATGCGTCCACTTTTCAGACATCGCTTCTTGGGACATTCCGTCGTCCTCACCTTTTATCTACGGCATTTAGCTAAACCCTCACCGGGGCTTCTCGGGAGTGTTGTGCCTATTGGTTGAAGGGGTTGCCGCGTGAAGGTCTCGCATCCGAGGATGGACACGGGAGCGGTAAAATGAATACCGGTTAGCCGGTACTACAAAGAGAAGACGCAGGTTTTCGGTATGCTGCAGACATTCTTGAAAGCAAAACTGCACCGAGTCACCGTGACTCATGCAGAGCTCCATTATGAAGGTTCATGTGCCATTGATGGCGACTTGCTGGAGAAATCCGGCATTCGTGAATATGAAATGATTCATATGTACAACATCAATAACGGCGAACGCTTTACTACCTATGCCATCAAGGCCGAAAACGGCAGTGGTGTCATTTCGGTTAACGGCGCGGCCGCGCACAAGGCACAGAAAGGTGATCTGTTGATTATCTGTTCCTACGTCCAGCTGGACGAGCAGGAAGCAGACAACTACCAGCCGACCCTGTGCTATTTCGAGAATGCCAAATCCGACAACGGCGTCGGCATCTCGGATGATGAATTGCGCAAGCGTAACGTGTTGACGGGTATGAAATCGGCTATTCCGGTTCAAACCAGCGACATGTAAGCGATCAGGCTAGATATAAAACCCGCCCGGCTCAGGCTGCGCGGGTTTTTTTGTGTCTGTGATAAGGGGTTAGGGGTATTACCTATAGTTGACTAAAAATGTCGACATTTGACACCAGGCCTCAAAACCCTCGTTTAGACCAAAGTTGCATGCAACACAGTTATGCCTGCAATTGCGGCACAAAGAGAAGCTGGCGCGGCAATTTTACTCCTTTTGTCTTAGTTCGTTCAGGATCAACTTTCGCTAGAGTGCACGTCTAAAGACACAAAGTGTCAACAATAAAGTGATAAGCGCTACAACCCGAGAGTTTGAGGACGTTGCAATGACCTACCATGCAGAGTACACGCGGTCCATTGAGTCGCCAGAGGAGTTCTGGGCTGAAAAGGCGGCCGAACTGGCCTGGTTCAAACAGCCGGAACAGATTCTGTCCAAGGATGAAAATGGTATCGACCGCTGGTTTGCAGACGGCGAAATGAACACAGCCTATATGGCGCTGGACTATCACGTTGAAAACGGACGCGCTGATCAGCCGGCTGTTATCTACGATTCGCCGGTTGCGGACAGCAAGCGTGTGCTGACATACCGTGAAATGCGTGATCAGGTTGCAGCTTTTGCCGGTGTGCTCAAGGCTCAGGGTGTTGAGAAGGGCGATCGCGTTGTTATTTACATGCCGATGGTGCCTGAAGCCCTGGTCGCGATGTATGCGGTAGCGCGCCTGGGTGCCATTCACTCCGTGGTATTTGGTGGCTTTGCGCCGCACGAACTGGCGGTACGCATTGAAGATGCGGAACCGAAAGTCATTGTGACCGCTTCCTGCGGTATCGAAGTGTCCAAGATCATCGAATACAAGCCGATGCTGGATGAAGCGATTGAGCAGTCCGTACATAAACCGGCTGCCTGTGTTGTATTGCAACGTCCCCAGGCCAAGGCTGAACTGATTGCAGGCCGTGATGTGGATTGGGCTGAAGCCATTGCAACGGCAGAGCCTGCTGACTGCGTACCGGTAAAAGGCACCGATCCGCTGTACATTCTGTACACCTCGGGTACTACCGGTAAGCCGAAAGGGGTGGTGCGTGACAATGGCGGCCATGCCACGGCACTCAACTACTCGATGAAAGCGATCTATAACATTGAGCCGGGTGACGTGTTCCTGGCGGCATCCGATGTGGGTTGGGTTGTAGGTCACTCCTATATTGTTTACGCCCCCTTGCTGGCTGGCGCCACCACTATTGTCTATGAAGGCAAGCCGGTTCGTACGCCGGATGCTGGCGCGTTCTGGCGTCTGTGCGAAGAGTACAAGATCAAGGCTCTGTTCGCGGCGCCGACCGCATTCCGTGCGATCAAGAAAGAAGATCCGGAAGGTGTCGAGATCGGTAAATACGATCTGTCCAACCTGGAAATCATTTTCATGGCCGGCGAGCGCCTGGATCCGCCGACTTATCACTGGACTGTTGAAAAAACCGGCAAGCCGGTTATCGATCACTGGTGGCAGACAGAAACCGGTTGGGCAATCTGCGGCAACCTGATGGGGATTGAGGCGAAAGATCCCAAGCCGGGCTCAGCTACGCTGCCAATTCCGGGCTTCAATGTGCAGATTCTGGATGCCGAAGGAAACCCGATGCCGGCTGGCGAACAGGGCTCCATTGCCATCAAGCTGCCGCTGCCGCCGAGCTGCCTGCCGACCATCTGGAACAACCATGAGCGTTTCAAGGCCGGCTATTTGTCCGACTTGCCGGGTTACTACACCTCGGGTGATGGTGGTTACAAGGATGAAGACGGCTATGTGTTCATCATGGGTCGTACCGATGATGTGATTAACGTAGCGGGCCACCGCTTGTCGACCGGTGAAATGGAAGAGATCGTGGCGGATCACCCGGCTGTGGCTGAATGTGCCGTTATCGGTATCAATGACAGCCTCAAGGGCCAGGCGCCGATCGGTCTGGTGCTGCTCAAGGATGGCGTCGATATTGATGAAGAAATACTGGAAAAAGAGCTGATCGCCATGGTTCGTAAGGAGATCGGTCCGATCGCCTGCTTTAATCGTGCTCTGGTTGTGCAGCGCCTGCCCAAGACACGTTCCGGCAAGATCCTGCGCAAACTGATGCGCCAGATCGCCGACGGTCAGGAATATGCTGTACCTTCTACCATTGATGACCCGTCCAGCCTTGCGGAAATCGAGGAACTGATGGATCAGCGTGGTCTGGTCAGTCACCAGAACTGATGCCTTGCTGCGGTAGCCGCTGTCTGCCGCAGCTTCCTCTCCATCCATGTAGAAAGAAATAGGCCCAAAGCAGGCTTTTATTCTGTCCGGTTCACGTTACACTGCGTGCTTTCATCAGCAGTAACATGACAGGACACCTCCCATCAGCTTTCGCACCCTTGTCATTCTTGCAAGCACATTGCTGGCGCTGACATTCCTGGCCATTTCGCTGTTCGAGCGGAATCAGGAGCAGCAGCTGTTTGAACAGCAATTGCAGAGCAAGGCCGAAATGGTTCACCGCAGTTATCAAGTGGCTTTTAAGGAACAGGAAAGCCAAATGCTGCTGCTGGCCAACTTTGTCGCCGCTGACCCTGAAGTGCAGGAGTTGTTCAATTACGGACGCCGCATGCAGGAGATTGAAGGCGATGGTCGAGGAGGGGGTGAAACGTCACGTCTGCGTCAGGCCTTGTATGAAAGGGTAGCCGCGTCATGGCAGCGAATGCAGGAGGCCTATAAATTACGCCAGCTACACTTTCACCTGCCGCCAGCCACGTCTTTTCTACGCGTTCATGCGCCCAAAAAATTCGGGGATGACCTGAGCGGCATTCGGCAGATCATCGTCGATGCCAATGCGCAGCAGCAGGCGCTGTCAGGTTTTGAAACTGGCCGTATTTACTCCGGTATTCGCGGCATAGTGCCTGTCTGGTATACACGCCAGGATGGTTCTCAAAAGCATATAGGTTCGCTGGAAGCCGGGACGTCGGTGGATGCGCTGTTGCACAATCTGGCCGCGTCCATGGAAAGTGATCTGGCCATTCTGCTCAATCAGCGCCATGTGGAAAACGCCGTCTGGCAGGATTACCAATCGGCAATGGCGCCTGGGTGTGAGTGCTACTTTGAAGGGGCGACCAGCCCTCAGCTGGAACAATGGATGCGAGAAGGCAGTATCCAGATGAATACCAGCAGCAGTGCCGAGCCAGAAGTGACCAGACTGGTCCGCCAAGGACAGCATTACGCTGTCATTCGCTTTCCCATCTACGACTACCAGGGTGCAACTCAGCAACGAGCTGTGGGTTCGGTGGTGGCCTGGCATGATGTCACTGACGCCTGGCATGAGTACAGGCAGGATATTCGCTCGCTGGAATTGATGCTGCTGGCCAGCTATCTGTTGACCCAGATGTTGCTGTTGATGCTGCTGGACCGGCTGCGCAAGCTGATGCAGCGCAGTATTGATCGGGCGACATCGGAGGCTCAGCAAGCCAACCTCAAACTATTGTCGGCACTGACGGATTCGCCGGTCGTTACCTACAGCGTGACCTTGCCCAGTACGGCGGCAGATTATATCTCACCCAACTGCAAAGCACTTACCGGCTATACGGACTGTGAAATCACGGGCGACGCCGGATGGTGGGTCAGCCATCTGCATCCTCTTGATCGAGATCGTATGGTTGGTAATAAAGACCTGGTGCCGGGTGAAAATGAAGTCAGGCGTCGGCGCTACCGCATGCGGCACCGAAGTGGCCGTTGGTATTGGGTTGAAGATCGCTGCCGTGTGGTGACGTTGGATGATGGCAGACAAGTCATGCACGGTGGGCTCAGTGATATCAGCGCTCAGCAACACGCCGAAGCGGCATTGGCTGCCAGCGAGCGCACCCTGAGGCG
>Ga0193959_1000772_pt1 | contig 12992 bp, 8 predicted proteins | sample FB_2_MG_FD_140333 | JGI IMG/M metagenome (GOLD analysis project Ga0193959, IMG submission 140333) | Microbial mat bacterial communities from the Broadkill River, Lewes, Delaware, United States - FB_2_MG | ecosystem: Environmental > Aquatic > Freshwater > River > Microbial mats | place: USA... | reverse complement strand
TTAGCCAACCCAAACACGCGCATTGCGGAACATGCGCATCCAGGCACCATCTTCAGACCAGTCATCCGGCGCCCAAGAGTTCTGCACGGCACGGAACACACGCTCCGGGTGCGGCATCATGATCGTGACGCGACCATCCGGAGTCGTCAGACCGGTGATACCCAGCGGCGAACCGTTCGGGTTAGCCGGGTAAACAGCCGTGGCATCGCCTCGGTTATCCACATAACGCAGGGAAACAGTACCGGACTCGTTCAGCATACGCAGCTGCGCATCATCTTCGAATTCGGCACGGCCTTCACCGTGAGCGACCGCGATCGGCATGCGAGAACCGGCCATGCCCTGCAGGAAGATGGACGGGCTGTCTTCGATTTCCACCATCGCCACACGCGCTTCGAACTGTTCGGACTGGTTACGCACGAAGTGCGGCCAGAGATCAGCGCCCGGAATCAGCTCGTGCAGGTTGGACAGCATCTGACAGCCGTTACACACACCCAGCGCGAAGGTATCTTCACGCTCGAAGAACGCGGAGAACTGCTCGCGCGCGACGGCGTTGAACAGAATCGACTTGGCCCAGCCTTCACCGGCACCCAGAACATCACCGTAGGAGAAGCCGCCACAAGCCACAAGGCCACGGAACTGATCCAGGGTGATGCGACCGGACAGAATGTCGCTCATGTGCACGTCAATCGCTTCGAAACCGGCACGGTCAAACGCGGCCGCCATCTCAACCTGGCCGTTAACTCCCTGCTCACGCAGGATGGCCACTTTCGGACGTACGCCGGAGGCGATCAGCTCAGCAGCCACGTCTTCGTTCTGGTCGAAACTCAGGCTGGTATTCAGACCCGGATCTTCGCGATCCAGCAGACGGTCGAATTCCTGCTGCGCGCACTCGGAGTTGTCACGCAGTGACTGGATACGGAAGGAAGTCTCGGCCCACCAGCGCTGCAGCTGGATCAGGTCGGCGCTGTAAACCTCTTCATCGTCGAAGAAGCAGTTCAGCTGCAGGTCCGGGTTAAGAGTACCCACCACCTTGGCCACATCGGCCAGGCCTGCCGCATTCAGTTCATTGAGGACGGTTTCCATGTCATCACGACGGATCTGGATCACCGCGCCCAACTCTTCGTTGAACAGTGCGGCCGCAAGCTCGGAGCTGTCCTCGGCCAGCAGATCCAGATTCAGATCAACACCGGTACGACCGGCGAAGCCCATCTCGGCGATGGTTGCCAGCAGACCGCCATCGGCACGATCGTGGTAAGACAGGATCAGGCCTTGCTCATTCAGCTCCTGCACAGCCGCGAAGAAATTGGCCAGCAGTTCAGCATTATCCACGTCCGGTACATGCTGACCCACTTCGTTGTACACCTGCGCCAGCGCAGACAGACCCATGCGGTTCTGACCGTTACCCAGATCCAGCAGGATCAGGTCAGTTTCACCCTGATCGGTACGCAACTGCGGCGTCAGCGTCTTGCGCGCATCCAGTACCGGTGCAAAGCCGGAGATGATCAGCGACATAGGCGCGGTTACGCTCTTCTGCTCGCCATTGTCATCCCAGACCGTGCGCATGGACATGGAGTCCTTGCCCACCGGAATGGTGATACCCAGCTCCGGACACAACTCCATACCCACTGCCTTGACGGTGTCGTACAGTTTTTCGTCTTCTCCGGCGTGGCCCGCAGCGCACATCCAGTTGGCGGACAGTTTAACGTCAGACAGCTGACCGATACGCGCCGCCGCCAGGTTGGTGATGGTCTCACCGATCGCCATGCGACCAGAGGCCGGGGAGTCGATCAGCGCCAGCGGAGTACGCTCGCCCATCGCCATGGCTTCACCGGCATTGGTGTCGAAAGACGCTGTGGTCACGGCGCAGTCGGCAACCGGCACCTGCCAGGGGCCAACCATCTGGTCACGAGCAACCGTACCCGTGATGGAACGGTCACCGATGGTGATCAGGAAGGACTTGGACGCTACCGCCGGCAGCTTGAGCACACGCTCAACCGCATCAGATAGCTCGATCTTGGTGGTATCGAATTCCGGCACTTCGTACGCCTTGCGCTCAACGGTGCGGTGCATCTTCGGCGGCTTGCCGAACAGCACGCTCATCGGCAGATCGACCGGCTTGTTCTCGAAGTGGGTATCGCCCAGCGTCAAGTGATGCTCTTCAGTCGCTTCACCAACAACCGCAAACGGGCAACGCTCACGCTCACAGATCGCTTCGAAGCGGGCCAGATCTTCCGGCTTCACCGCCATCACGTAGCGTTCCTGGGCTTCGTTACACCAGATTTCCAGCGGTGACATGCCCGGCTCATCGTTGTTGACGTTGCGCAGCTCGAAGTTGCCGCCACGACCACCGTCTTTCACCAGTTCGGGGAAAGCGTTGGACAGACCACCGGCACCCACGTCGTGGATGAAGGCGATCGGGTTGTCGTCACCCAGCTGCCAGCAGCGGTCGATCACTTCCTGACAGCGACGCTCGATCTCCGGGTTGCCACGCTGAACGGAGGCAAAGTCCAGATCGGCAGAGGAGCTGCCGGACGACATGGAAGAAGCCGCACCACCGCCGAGACCGATCAACATCGCCGGGCCACCCAGGCAGATCAGTTTGGCACCGACGGTGATCTCACCCTTCTCCACGTGATCTTCACGGATGTTACCCAGACCACCGGCGATCATGATCGGCTTGTGGTAGCCGCGTACTTCATCACCGTTGGCACCCGGCACTTTCTGTTCGAAGGTACGGAAGTAACCGGTCAGGTTGGGACGACCAAACTCGTTGTTGAACGCGGCGCCACCGATAGGACCTTCAATCATGATATCCAGCGCAGACGCGATACGCTCCGGCTTACCGTAGCCGGATTCCCAGGGCTGCTCGAAGCTGGGGATGTTCAGATCAGACACGGTAAAACCGGTCAGGCCCGCTTTCGGCTTGGAACCACGGCCGGTAGCACCTTCATCACGGATTTCACCGCCGGAGCCTGTCGCCGCACCGGAGAACGGCGCGATCGCTGTCGGGTGGTTGTGGGTTTCCACTTTCATCAGAATGTGGATCGCCTGCTGGTTATAACCGTATTGGCCAGTTGCGGCGTCCGGGTAGAAGCGGCCTGCTTCGCTGCCCACGATCACGGATGCGTTATCCTTGTACGCGGACAGAACGTTTTCACCACACTGGTTGTAGGTATTGCGAATCATGGCGAACAGGGAATGTTCCTGACGCACACCATCGATATCCCAGCTGGCGTTGAAGATTTTGTGACGGCAGTGCTCAGAGTTCGCCTGAGCAAACATCATCAGCTCAACATCATTGGGGTTTCGCCCCAGGCCTTTGAAACTTTCGACCAGATAATCGATCTCATCATCTGCAAGCGCCAGACCCAGATCCGTATTCGCTTTCACCAGCGCGTCACGACCACCGTCGAGAATATCCACCTGGGTCATGGGACGCGGCTGTTCGTGGCGGAACAATGCCTGAGCCTGATCCAGATCAGACATCACAACTTCGACCATGCGATCATGCAGAACGGCCGCAACCTGCTCGGCCTGAGCCTCGGTCAGCTCCGATTCGCTGCGAACATAGTAGGCCAGGCCGCGCTCCAAGCGATCAATTGCGCTCAGACCACAATTGTGGGCAATGTCACTGGCCTTGCTGGACCAGGGCGAAATCGTACCGGGGCGCGGTACAATCAGGAACAGCTGACCGGCCGGCTCCTCAACGCTGGCCTTGGGGCCGTAACGCAGGATACGATCCAGAACCTGAGACTCCTGGGCTTCCAGATCACGCTGCAGATCTGCAAAATGGACAAATTCTGCGTATAGTCCGCTGACAGTCGGTACATGTGACTGAATCTGGGACAGCAGTTTGGCATGACGAAAAGACGAAAGAGCGGGAGCTCCACGCAGTACGAGCATGTTGATATCGAGCCTCTTGGTTCTACCTGAGAGTCAGGCGTTGGGAGAGCAGTAATTAAATGGTGATTTTACCCGATCAAGCCACCGAGATACAGAATAGACCTTCTCATGTTTAAGCTGCAGACCGCCCCCCGCCTTCGTGAACTGATCTATTTCACCGCGCTGATCGGCACCACGTTCGTTCTGGCCATGATCGGGCTGAAGACGCCCACGCAACTGGAAGCCATTCAGCAAAGAGGCACTATCCGGTTTGCCACCACCAACTCCCCTATCACCTACTATATTCGCAAGGGAGAACCGGCCGGCTTTGAGTACGAGCTTGCCAGAGCCTTTGCACAACACCTGGGGGTTCAGCTGGAGCTGGCCATTCCAGATCGTTTTTCAGGACTGTTTCAGGTTTTGCGAGAGCGCAATGCCCACCTCGCAGCCGCCAACCTCACCATCACCGACAAGCGTCGCAAGCAGTTTGATTTTTCACCCGCCTACCGCACCAGCGCACCGGTCCTGATCTATCGCGTGCGCCACGGCAGACCGGCCCCCAAGAACCTGGAAGACCTGCAGGGGCGCTCCATCAGGGTACTTCAGAACTCAAGCTATGCCGACCTGCTGGCCCAGCTGCGCCGCCAGCACCCTGCACTGAAATGGAAAGTCAGCGAAGATGACACCCTGATCGACCTGCTTGATCAGATTCATGAGGGCAGCCTGGATTACACCATTCTTGACGGCACCGTTTTCGAATCCCACAAGTCCTTCTACCCCGGCCTAAAGGCTGCGTTTGAACTGCAGCCACCCCAGCCGGTTGCCTGGATGCTGAACCGACATCATGACGGCTCACTCAAGACCGCACTGCACCAGTGGTTCACCATGGACAGCACTCAGGCACTGATTGCCGAACTGGAAGAACGCTACTTCTCTCGCACCAACCCGCTCAATTTTTTCGACACCATCTCGTTCAGGGAGCACCTGGAACAACGTTTCATCCCGTTATATCCCTGGTTTCGCCAGGCGGAACAGGAAACAGGTATCCACTGGCTGCTGCTGGCGGCCATCGCCTATCAGGAATCACACTGGGACGCCGATGCCGTTTCTCCTACCGGGGTGCGCGGCATCATGATGCTGACCAACGCCGCTGCCAAAGAAGTGGGTGTAGATGACCGAACCGACCCCAAGCAAAGTATTCTGGGCGGCGCCCAGTACTTGGTAAATGTGAAGAAAAAAATCCCGGATCGCATCCCGGAACCCGACCACACCTGGTTTGCACTGGCGGGCTACAACATCGGTTTTGGCCATCTGGAAGATGCCCGCATCCTGACCCAGAAAGCAGGCAAGAACCCTGACAAGTGGAAACATGTCAGGGAGTTTCTGCCCCGCCTCAGCGATGCCAAATACTACCCCAAGACGCGCTACGGCTACGCCCGCGGCCACGAACCCGTCCAGTACGTCAGCAATATCCGCAAGTATATGGAGCTGCTGCGCTGGGAAGTCGAAACCGCCAGAAACGGAGAGTTCAGCCTGGACAGCGAAACCGTCACACCCGTTGTCGAGACGCCTCCAGAGCCGGATCAGGAAGCGCCCTTGCTGCCGCTGTCCAACCTGCCCAGCTCACTCTGAGCCGCTGCTGCCCTGGCTTGTTTTTTCTGCTCACGCCGCTGACGGAAGAAGTCACTGATGCGTGCGCTGCACTGATCAGCCAGTACGCCACCCGTGTACTCCGGCCAATGGTTCAGCCAGGGCTGATCAAAAATCTGCGCATTGCTGATCACCGCCCCCGCCTTAGGCTCCGTCGCCCCGAACACCACCCGGGCAATGCGAGCATGGACAATGGCACCCGCACACATGGTACAGGGCTCAATGGTGACATAGAGCGTGGCTGCCGGCAGGCGATAGTTCTGCTGCCGCGCAGCCGCCTCCCGCAGCGCCATGATTTCGGCATGCGCACAGGGATCATGGCCACTGATGGGACGATTCCAACCTTCGCCGATCACCTCACCCTCCAACACCACCAGCGCACCGACCGGCACTTCACCCGCTTCCGCAGCCCGTTCAGCCAACGCCAGCGCGCGCTGCATAAACCCGATATCTATACTTTCCTGTTCTATCATCGCCCCACCGCTCACAAAAAAGCCCGCTTACGCGGGCTTCATCTTAACTTCCAAGGGAAAACCCTGTCAGGGCATTATTCCCACTCAATCGTAGCCGGCGGCTTACTGGATACGTCGTAGGTGACACGCGAAACCTGAGCGATTTCGTTGATGATGCGACCAGACACCTTCTCCAGCAGATCATACGGCAGGTGCGCCCAGCGAGCAGTCATGAAGTCGATGGTTTCTACTGCACGCAGCGCGATCACGTATTCGTAGCGACGACCATCGCCCACCACACCCACGGATTTCACCGGCAGGAACACCGCGAACGCCTGACTGGTCTTATGGTACCAGTCCGCATTGTGCAGCTCTTCGATAAAGATGGCGTCGGCTTCACGCAGGATATCCGCGTATTCCTTCTTCACTTCGCCGAGGATACGCACACCCAGGCCCGGGCCCGGGAACGGGTGACGGTAAACCATGTCGTACGGCAGACCCAGCTCCAGACCGATCTTGCGTACTTCATCCTTGAACAGCTCACGCAGCGGCTCGACCAGCTCGAACTTCATATCTTCCGGCAGGCCACCCACGTTGTGGTGGGACTTGATCACGTGCGCCTTGCCGGTCTTGGAAGCGGCAGACTCGATCACATCCGGGTAGATAGTACCCTGCGCCAGGAAGCGACAGTCCTTCAGCTTTTCAGCTTCGTCATCGAACACTTCAATGAAGGTGTTGCCGATGATCTTGCGCTTGGCTTCAGGATCAGCCTCACCTTTCAGGCGACCGAGGAACTGATCTTCGGCGTTGGCACGGATCACATTCACGCCCATGTTGCGGGCAAACATGTCCATCACCTGCTCGCCTTCACCCTTACGCAGCAGACCGTTATCCACGAATACGCAGGTCAGCTTGTCGCCGATCGCCTTGTGCAGCAGCGCCGCTACAACGGAGGAGTCCACACCGCCGGACAGACCCAGCAGAACCTTGGAATCACCCACCTGCTGCTGAACCTTTGCAATCAGATCTTCGATGATGTTGGCCGCCGTCCACAGCGCATCCGTATCGGCAATCTTGCGTACAAAACGCTCCAGAATACGCAGACCCTGCTTGGTATGCGTCACTTCCGGGTGGAACTGCACGCCGTACAGGTTACGCTTGGGATCACACATGGCCGCAACCGGAGCCGAATCTGTTGACGCGATCACATGGAAGCCATCCGGCATCTCGGTCACTTTGTCGCCATGGCTCATCCATACATCCAGAGACAGCGCACCGTTGTTGGCAATATGATCTTCGATACCTTCCAGCAACAGGCTCGGGCTATCAGCCAGGCGTACACGGGCGTAACCGAATTCACGCTTGTCAGAACTGGAGACCTTGCCACCCAGCTGCTCGGCCATGGTCTGCATGCCATAGCAGATGCCCAGCACAGGCAGACCCATATTGAAGACACATTCGGGCGCACGCGGTGAGTCCAGTTCGGTAACGGACTCAGGGCCACCTGCCAGAATGATCCCCTTGGGGGCAAATTCCCGGATAGCTGCTTCATCCATATCAAATGCATGAATCTCGCAGTAAACGCCTATTTCACGCACTCGACGTGCGATCAGCTGGGTGTACTGGGACCCGAAGTCCAGAATCAGGATGCGTTGCGCGTGAATGTCTTTGCTCATACTCAGTGACTCCACCGAATGCTGGCCGCCAGGCGGCACAAACAAAAAGTGGGGCAATCTTACGCCCCACTTACTGGTTAGTGATTAATCTGTTCAGCCCACACGATAGTTGGGCGCTTCCTTGGTAATGCTGACGTCGTGCACATGGCTCTCGGTAATACCCGCGTTAGTGATGCGCACGAACTTGGGCTTGTTGCGCATCTCTTCCACGGTCGCACAACCGGTATAACCCATGGAGGCCCGCAGACCGCCCATCAACTGGTGCACTACACCACCCATCGGGCCCTTGCAGGGCACACGACCTTCGATACCTTCCGGCACCAGCTTCTCGGCACCGTCTTTGGCATCCTGGAAGTAACGGTCGGAAGAACCGGTCAGACCGGACATTGCGCCCAGAGAGCCCATGCCACGGTAGGATTTGAATGCACGGCCCTGGAACAGCTCAACTTCGCCCGGCGCCTCATCAGTACCCGCCAGCATGGAGCCAACCATGACAGCAGCAGCACCGGCAGCAATGGCCTTGGCCAAGTCACCAGAGAAACGCACACCACCATCCGCAATCAACGGCACGCCGTGTTCACGCAGTGCAGCCGCCACATTGGCAACAGCAGAGATCTGCGGCACACCCACACCGGCAACAATACGCGTGGTACAGATGGAGCCAGGACCGATACCGACCTTAACACCGTCCGCGCCCGCTTCAGCCAGCGCAACCGCCGCTTCAGCCGTGGCGATGTTGCCACCGATCACCTGTACCTGCGGGAAATTCTGCTTGACCCAGCGCACACGCTCAATAACACCCTGAGAGTGACCGTGCGCCGTATCAACTACCACCAGGTCAACACCGGCTGCAACCAGAGCGGCAACGCGATCCGGCGTTTCTGGACCTGTACCCACAGCGGCGCCCACGATCAGTCGACCCTGGCTGTCCTTGGCCGCGTTCGGGAACGCCTGTGCCTTGCTCATGTCCTTCACGGTCATCATGCCGCGCAGACCAAAGTTGTCATCCACCAGCAGAATCTTTTCGATGCGGTGTTTACGCAGCAGGTCACGGATCACTTCCGGGTCTTCGCCTTCTTTCGCCGTCACCAGACGATCCTTGGGCGTCATGATCGTGGACACAGTGGCGTCCAGATCATGTTCAAAGCGAACATCACGACTGGTCACGATACCAACCAGCTCACCGTTATCGACGACCGGAAAACCGGAAAAGCTGAGGCCACGGGACAGCTCGATAATTTCACGGACAGTGGTATTGGAACTGCAGGTCACAGGGTCGGTCACCACACCGGACTCGTACTTCTTGACGCGGCGAACTTCTTCGGCCTGCTGTTCGAGGGTGAGGTTCTTGTGGATGATGCCGATACCACCTTCCTGCGCCATGGCAATTGCCAGACGGGATTCGGTAACGGTGTCCATCGCCGCCGAGACCAGCGGAATATTCAGTTCAATACCCTTGGTCAGGCGGGTCTTCAGGGAAACGTCCTTCGGGAGTACTTCGGAATATCCCGGAACCAGCAAAACATCATCAAATGTGAGCGCTTCTTCAACGATTCGCAACATACTGAACCAGCCCGTATTTCTGTGAAAAATTAAACAGGAAATTATGCACGAAAAATGACTTTCCTGCAATGAGGATCATGAATGCCGTGCTACCGCTCCAGCGGTGGTTTATTATGCGCACATGAATCGATCAATGCAGCACAAGAATAGCACTGCGCTCAGCGTCAGCCAGCTTAACCGCGAGGTTAAGACACTGCTTGAGCACTCGTTCATGACCGTACAGGTGGAGGGCGAAATCAGCAACCTGGCCCGCCCGTCTTCCGGTCACTGGTACTTCACTCTCAAGGATGAGCAGGCCCAGGTGCGCTGCGCCATGTTTCGTGGCCGCAACCTCCGTGTCGGCTTCCGGCCCAAAGAGGGTGACCAGGTCGTGATTCTGGCCAAGGTCAGCCTCTACGAGGGTCGCGGCGACTTTCAGCTGATCTGTGAACAGATGAACGAAAGTGGCGCCGGTCGCCTGCAGGCCGCGTTTGAACAGCTCAAAGCCAGACTCGCTGCCGAGGGCCTGTTCGAGCAGAGCCGAAAGCGCCCCATTCCGCCCCAACCAGGCTGTATCGGCGTTGTCACATCTCCCACGGGCGCCGCCATCCATGACATTTTGCAGGTACTGCAAAGGCGCTGCCCGGGCTTGCCGGTCGCACTCTATCCAACCGCAGTACAGGGCAGCGAGGCTGCCGGGCAGATCGTGGCGGCGATCAAGCTGGCCAATCGCGACCAGCGCTGTGACGTGCTGATCGTCGGGCGCGGGGGCGGCTCGCTGGAGGATCTCTGGCCGTTCAACGAGGAGCCGGTTGCCCGCGCTATCGCCGCGTCGGCCATTCCAGTGGTATCTGCGGTCGGCCATGAAGTGGATATCTCGATCAGCGATCTGGTCGCCGACCTGCGTGCCCCCACCCCCTCCGCCGCTGCCGAGCTGGCCAGTCCTGATCAGGCAGTACAAAGTCGCCAGCTTGAAGCACTGTCACAACGCATGCAACGACAGATACAACGCCTTCTGGCTCAGCAGCGCCTGCAGCTGCAGCACTTGGCTCAGCGCCTGCGTCACCCGGGCGAGCGCCTGCGGGAACAGTCGCAACGCCTGGACCAGCTTGAATTGCGACTGCAGCGCACATTGCAACGCCAGCTGGATCAGCGCCAGCATCAGATCGACCAGCTGCAGCACCGCCTGGAGCGCAGCAGCCCCCAACGCCTGCTGCAACGCAAGCAACAGCTCGTCCCGCCCCTGCAGCAGCGACTCAACAAGGCGATACAGCGTCTGTTGCAGCAGAAACAGCAACAACTGGCCGCACAAATGCGCCAGCTGCACGGTGTCAGTCCGCTCGCGACTCTGGAGCGTGGCTATGCCATCGTGCAGGATGCAAAGGGCCAGGCCGTGACCGCAGCCACCCAGTTGCAGCCCGGCGACCAACTGGTCACCCGACTGCACCAGGGGCAAGTCTTCAGCACCGTGGACAGAATCGACGACTGATCGATACCGCCGCCTGTGTTAGGATCTCTCCCCCTTTTCAACCTCGAAACAGGTCAACAGCATGTCAGATAAGACACTGGAAACAACTGAACAACATGCCAGCTACGGCATCGGTCGTCAGATGGGCGATCAACTGGCGCAAGGCACCTTCGATGGCGTCGATGTAGACGCCGTCGTCATGGGCCTGCGCGATTCCTTCGCTGGCGAAGCGCTGCGCATCCCGGCCGAAGAGATCCAGGCCGCTTTCAACGAAATCACCCAGCGCCTGCGTGCCGAGCAGGAAGCCAAGGCCAAGGAAGCAGCAGCTGAGGGCGAACAGTTCCTGGCCGATAACGCCAAGCGTGACGGCATCATTACGCTGGAATCCGGCCTGCAGTACGAAATTGTTACCGCCGGCGAAGAAAACGGTGACAAGCCGACCGCACAGAGCAAGGTCCGCACCCACTACCACGGCACGTTTATTGACGGCAAGGTGTTCGACAGCTCCTACGAGCGCGGCCAGCCGGCTGAATTCCCGGTGGGCGGTGTAATTGCAGGCTGGACCGAAGCCCTGCAGCTGATGACCAAGGGTGCCAAATGGCGCCTGTACGTGCCCTACCAGCTGGCATACGGCGCTCAGGGTTCTCCGGGCGGCATCCCGCCCTACTCCACTCTGGTCTTCGATGTCGAACTGCTCGATATCCTCTGATCCAGCCGGGGTGCCGCGGCGCCCCGTTCAACTCGGAACACACAATGAAACTGCATTATCAACGCAACGGTCAGGGCAAGCCACTGATCATTCTGCACGGCCTGTTTGGCAGCCTGGAAAACTGGGGCGCTCAGACCAAAACCCTCGCCGACAGCTATGATGTTATCGCCGTAGACTTACGCAATCACGGCCGTTCGCCACATGCCGACGATACCTGCTACAGCACCCTGAGCCAGGATTTGCTGGAATTGGTAGAGGACCTGCAGCTGGGACAGGTACTGCTGATGGGGCACTCCATGGGCGGCAAGGTTGCGATGCAGTTCGCACTGAACCACCCTGAGCGCGTTGAGAAGCTGGTCGTCGTCGATATTGCGCCGGTTGAGTATCCTCCCCGACACGACGAGGTCATTGCAGGCCTTAACGCCATCCCCCTGAACAGCCTGAAAAGCCGCACCGAAGCAGACCGCATACTGTCGGACTACGTGGATGACAGCGCCACCCGCGCCTTCCTGCTGAAGAATCTTTACCGCAACGCGCACAAGACTTTTGCCTGGCGCATGAACCTGCGCGCCCTGGCCAGCGGATATGCGGATATTGGTGCCGCTCCCAGCATCACATCTCAGCCCTACGCCGGACCGGTACTGTTTATAAAGGGAGGAAATTCGGATTATTTGCTGCCGGAGCACCAACAGCCCATTCAAGAGCGCTTTCCAAACGCGAGCTTCAAGATTATTGCTGGCGCTGGACATCTGCCGCACATGGAAAAACCAGCCGCATTCACGCGACTGATCGAACAATTTCTTACGCCTGCTGGCTGAACAGCGTGCCCGGCGGGTAGAGACGAGTATAGGCGCCACTCTCAATCAGGCGCCGCTCCACCGAGCCCAGCGCTCCATCATCCTGACCCTGTCTTGAGCCTGCACTTTCTCCGCCATCGCTGGCACTCACACTATCGGTCGACTGGGCGCGGCTCGACTCCTGCTCACTATCCTCGTCCACCTCGGCAACGTCTGCCGCAGACTCAGACGCCTTATTGTCTTCCATTTCCTGCAGCTGTGCCCGCGCATCCGCCGCCATCGCCCTGGCACTGGCCGCAACACGATAGTCTTGAGAGGACGGTTCAGCCGGCGCCATTGCAGCCTGAATAATCAGCTGAGCCTTTTCCAGAGTCGCGCGCGGATCACCACTCACCGCCGACGTATCGATACTGACCTCCCCTCCGACCGCATACAGACGGCCATCAGGCCCTCTTTGAAAGGAGTAGGAAGCGGGGCCGGCAAGCCCACCACTGGCCGCCTGGTGCGCTCGCTCATGCTGGCGCACCTCGGTATCACGGGCACTGAGTGCATCAATAACCCGCTGTTGCTCAAGTACTTCAGCTTTCGACAGGTCAGACTCGGCACTGGCAGCCCCTCGCTTGTCGGCAGCCTGCTCAGACTCTGCAGCAGGCTGGACCGACTCCTGCTCTCTGGCACGCTCTTCATCAACCGATGGCTTTTCCGAACCAGAAACGGCCGAATAGCCAACATTGCTGACAGGTGCGATCGTAGTGGAAACCAGAGGCATACTCATTGCAGCTACCTGTACTGGGCGGGCAAGCGTGATTAAGCGCG
>Ga0193959_1000755_pt1 | contig 13135 bp, 12 predicted proteins | sample FB_2_MG_FD_140333 | JGI IMG/M metagenome (GOLD analysis project Ga0193959, IMG submission 140333) | Microbial mat bacterial communities from the Broadkill River, Lewes, Delaware, United States - FB_2_MG | ecosystem: Environmental > Aquatic > Freshwater > River > Microbial mats | place: USA... | reverse complement strand
GACTAAACAAATCTGACGCTAAAAATTTATTAGCTCAATAATTTAATATAGGTTTACCACACAAACCTTATTATTTATTTTTATTCAATTCATCCAATTTATCAAAAATCTTATCTAACTTAGTATCAATAGAATCATCAAATTTGTGTAAGTGACTTACTGTGGAACCGCTTTAAAAATGTGAATATTTTGTTTATGAAATGTTAATACACTATAAAATATAGCTATTTTCACCCTTTTACTAACATTTTAAAAGCAAATATTTATATTAAATTAGCCTTAAAAAATAAACATTTCAAGTAAGTATTAACATTCTAAAAACAAAATAGTTTTAATTCATCCATCTAATTTTTCGTAAGTATTATCACATGTTACAATAATGTCATTTATAATTGAATCCAATCCATACATGCTTTGATTTTCTTTAAAGCTATGCTCTTCTATTAACCCTAGAGCAATTTTAATAAAACTTAGTTTCGCTCGAGTATCTGCTAAATCTGTACATACACTATCAAATACATCCGATGGTATTACATACCCGCTTGCTACTTTTTGTACTTTTTCCATTATATTATTTCCTTTCCTGATAATTGTGCTACTCTGTCAAGTAGTGCCATTGATTCCATATCTAAGTATTGAGACTCCATATCTAGCTTTTTATCAAGCTCACCACTTAATAAATACTTTCCGAAGCTACCATCACGATTATGCAAGCCTATCCAACCAGCTCCGATTCGTGTCCACCAAGTAACATGACCTATTTTTACAAAGTGTTTATTTTTTACTAACTTATCTCCATGGTATTTTTTGAGTACTCTCAATGTTGAACTTTTAACACCCATAAGCCTTGCTAACTCTGGAGTAGATACTATAAAACCATATTTACTATCTGCGTATGCTAAAGCTTTAAATCCCATATGCTCTATATAAAATTCTGCATTTGGATTAAAAACTCCATATTGAGAATAAAACTTCATCATATCTTCATCTATAGGTATCTCTTGTAGTACCTTTGTTTCATAAGTTTTATTGAGTTCAGATATGATAAGATCCTCGCACCAGTCTCTAAATTTTTTAGCTCTTTGGCTTTTGATAAAGAATCCTAATCTTACTAATCCTCTTTTTGTCCAAAGTGTCTGTCGTCTAGGAATACCGCCATCCATAATTTGGACGCTGGTAAAATGTTTGTTTTCAATAAACTCATCTTTATTATTATTCTTATGACTTCTTACAGTACTTGAATTTACACCATAACCAAGTGCTACCTCTTTAGTAGGTAACAAAAACTGATGAGTTTCATCTACTATTAGATTTAACTCAATATCATCTTCAAATGTCTTTACGATTGTTGTCATTTTTATCCTTTTTGGTAAATTTATGAAGAATTATATACCATTTAGGAATAAATGTCAAGAGTTAATTTACCATTTAGGATAAATTTATTATAATTCTTTAGACATAAAGGATAAATATGGATAAAAAAGAATTTGATTCTATTTTAAAAGAAAATAGATTATCAAGAAAAGACTTTGCTAGTTTATCAGGTATTCAATATACGACTGTTGGAAAATGGAATGATACTGATAGACCGATACCTGCATGGGTTGAAAGTTGGCTAAAAAACTACATCAAAGCCAAAAGTTATGAAGATGTAAAAGATAAGGTTTTGCAAATAGAAGGGATAGTTAAGTAGCTATTAGATTAAAAAATAAAATAATAAGGAAAATAATGAAAAAGTTATTAAGTGTTGTGATTATTAGCGGAATGTTTATAGGTTGTGGACAAGTAGCATATAAAAAGTATGGTGTGGGTTTAGCAGGAACATATGATTCTAAAGTTGGATATTCAGATTTTGAAATAGGAAAAAATAAATATAAAGTTACTTATACAGGTGGTTCATATGAAGATCAAAATAAAGTAACAAAATTCGCGTATAAACGAGCGAAAGAATTATGTGTAGAAAAAGGATTTACAACTTACAAAGTTTCAAATACTGAATCTAGTTCTACTGAAGCAACTGGTAGCTTTAGTGATAGTCAAAGTAAAAAAGTATATATGCTTGATGTGACTTGTGAATAACTTTTATTCGTAGGTGGAAATTACCACCTACATACTAAATTCAAAAAGTGTTTTTTAATTCTCCAGGTACAACTCGCTTTCCCTGCTTATCTAATGTGTAAGCATACTCTATAAGTGTACTTGCCTCATCTAACTCTAGCTCTGCAATTTCTTCTTTTGTTAAAAATATTGTCACACCTTTTTTAACAACTTTGTATACAACCACTCTATTATCATAAATCTTTTGTCCTAGTGTTGTAGCACACCCACTAAGCATTGCTACAATCATTGCACCTAATACTAATTTTTTCATTTCTCTTCCTTTTTATAAAATGCACTATCTCCATGATCTTCTACAAAGCTATAGTATGTCATGGCTCTTTTTCGTGCTAGTTTTGTTGGGTAGTACCACTCATCAACTGCATTAATAGCTGTAATAAGATTATCCAACATCTCATCATCTCCTATTTTTTTATCTTCTTGTGTTATGCCATGTTCATAGCGATCATCATGCCGACAACATATCGGCTTAATATCTAAAAAATATATCGTATCAGGGACAAGTTTTGCGTTCCAACCAGCTCCGCAACCATTACAGTCTTTTTTTGGTACATAGCCATCTCTTGCAGATAATTTAGAGATTGTATCTTTTGATATTGTTAGTAATTTAAACATTTGAATCCTTACTAAACAACTCACCTACAAGCTTTTCTCTCTCTAAAAGCTTTGTAATTGCACCTATACCTTCTTTTTGCATTTGAGTATCCATTCTTGTATCTGTGTTTGAAAATGCTTCAAGAAATGTATCTATCATTTCTTTATCTGCTACGTCTAAAGTATCTTTTTGTTCTACTGGTATAACATCCCAAATTCTTCTAACTAAATCTGTTAAAATGGAGTTCCACTTTAGGCTATCTGCAACGATGTCATACAAATCTCCACGTATATCTTGTATCTCTTTTCTTAGCTTACCTTTAGGTAATGTAGAGTTATCATCTACATATTTAATCTTTTTTCTATTACCTTTTTGTACTATTCTTTTTCTAATCATCTGTTATCCTTTTACCATAGTTTCAATATTTAGATTTTTAATCTCGCCTAATTTTTTAACTTCGACACCACATCTAAAACTTTTTGCTTCCTTAATTATTTCATTACTTTCCATTACGATATTTCCATCAATTTCAGATTTCAGATTCATATCTACAATAGAATTAACTCTATTATCTACTGTTAAATAACTATTACTATCAGGAGCTGTAACTAATGGTGTTCCTAAAGATAAAGTTGTTTGTGATTTTCCACAGCAATTAATAAAATGACAATATATATCAAGTTTAGTATTTTCAACATATCCTGTACTAATATTTCCATCACTATCTTGTGATAAAGTCACGTAACTTACATTGTCAAATCTAGGTAAATTTTCTCTGCTTACTTCCAGTAAATTTATAGAAAAGTCCGTAGGGTCATATCGATATTTAGCTATATATGTATATTCAGAAGTTGCACTTATTCCAAATTCTGTAATTACACCATTTTTCATACTAAATAACTTATTGGGTGATGCAGTGGGAGACAGAAGAACTGGAATATATTTACTACTTAATACAGCTAAAGTTCCTTTTTCGTATACTTCTAAAACTTCTTTATTAGTTGTTTGATTAATTCTTTTCATTACAACATTTCCATCATCTGCAAAAGCTATATTAACGTAAGATTGATAACTTGTATTATTTTCTATTGTTATTTGATTAGAATATCGGATAGACTTATTTTCTTTATCATAGTAGAATATTTGTAAATAAGTAGCGGAATTTGATCCATTATCACTTACTACAGCAAAAGTATCTACACCATTAAATGCACTACTAGAACTTATTTCTCTATTATTAATTGTCGGCATACCATCATAAAACCATGCAGTGGTACCTTCAACATCTCCTGTTACAATATTTAGTATAAAAAAGTTTCTTTTGTCAGTAGTTTGAGTACCTAAAAAAACTCTTTCTTCATCCATATATTCAAAATAACAAATGCTACCTTGTATATTTGGGTAGTCTGCATTAGTAAAAGAACTTTTTGTAGTAACTATCCCACCAGTAGAAATCTCAAAAAATCTTAGTGCATTACCATATACCCCAAAACCACCAACATTATCTGTATGATTTTGATAATACAATTCACCATTACCAGTAAAAGGTGTAACTGATGATAAATAAACACTATTTATTATTTGTTTAGTATCTACAGAGTAAGTATCACATTTAGTATTTGAAGTACTTTGTCCATGAAATACATGAACTACTTTTCTATCTTTTGAAAAAATTACTTTGCAGTAATTATAAGCGTTTGTACTTATACTATCTTGATAAAAATTATCTATGATTCCATTTGTAGCTGGTATTTTAGATATTTCTATATTTGCAATATCTAAAATAACATCATCTAGTTTTACTATAGAATTGTCTTTTATTTTGCTAGTGTCATTATTATCAATTGTGAGTTTCATTTGAGTTTGAACAGCACTATCTAAAGGTAAAACAAATTTATTCATAGATAATTTAGTAGAGTCAAGTTGTGCATCTAAATGAACAATAGGAATATTATTACTTACATATACAGCATCATTTAGTAAAGTTTCAAAACTAGCTATATAATTAATAAATTCTTTTTCCTTAACCCCTATAAGCTTTTTATCTCCATTTATATCTGCAAAAAGAATATTTTTTGCATAACCACATGAAACAGTATCTTTTCCTTGAAATGCTGTTGTATATAGATTAAATAATGATGAGTATTCACTCCCTACTGTTATGATAGAATTATTTAATGTAATATCAACCGCTTTACTTACACCATCTTGTAAATAAACAAAAGCTAAAGTATTACTATCTTTTTTATACAGTTTTGAATTACTTTCTATAACAGCTCCAGCTACTAAAACTAACGAGTCTACTATTTGTTTTTTTACTAAAGTGGCATTATCACAAGTATAAGCACAATAACGAACAGCACCATCTGCTGTTTCATAAACCACTACATAGGTATTTTCATCGATACAATTTACCCAAGAAGCAGCACCTGTTTGTGTTTCGTAAGATGAGCCTTGTGTAACATAGATTTCTAATGTAGGATTAACTCTCATATGAGCAACCATAACTTTACCTTCTGCTCTATATGATAAAACTGCCATAGCTCCATCATCAGTAACATCAAGATCAAGATAAGTAGCACTATCCCCATAAATTGGAGAATAAATTTGAACTTTACTAAAAGAACTATTATAATAAGAAAGTCTAGTTCTATTTGTTGATACACTAGCAAAATATCCTATAAAAAATCCGTTTTTAGATTTCTTGACCTTTATCTGAGTGTCTCCATTACTACATGATTCTGATGTCATAGGTGTAATAGTAGATAAGTCACTACTTATTTTTAAAACATTAAATGAAGTATTTAAAGATTGTATAGCAACTATAAAACCACTATCAAGTATATCTAGTGACGTAATCTCTTTATTTGTGGTAAGAGTAACTGTATCTATTACAGAATAATCATATACTGAATGAGAAGATAAAACAGTAACCCCATCTACAACTCTTGAAACTACTAATAATCCATCTGATACTGCAAAACAAAAAAAGTTACTATTTTCACTCGTATATCCTAAAATATCTTCTATTGTATTTTCAGCTGTTGTAAATTCTACATCCGTTGATAAAACATCTTTTTGTACTAGTCCAGTACCGTCATCTAAAAGTAATTTATCTCCTATATTTAACTGTTTAGTTAAACCTACAGAAGTAGTACCTGATGATAATATCTCACTTAATATAGTACTTTTTTTAGTTTCAAATGTACACTTTAAAGAGTCCCAATTTTCTTCATTTTCTTCCTGTGAGTAGATTTCAGTATTTCTAATATCAGCATTAATTGTTCGTAGCGGTAAATCAGAAAAATCAAATGTATCATCAGCAACTATAGATAAACCGCTATCATTTAGAATAGTAATTGTTTTTGTAGCTATAGTACTTTTTAGTTTACCACCACCAACTGCATAACAATCTAAAGTAGCTATTACATCAGATTCTACATTTGGTATAGTCCATTTAAAAGGATATGTACTTGATACAGTTCCTATCGATGGTGTAAAATAATATTCATTATTTGTACTATAATTATCTATAGTAATATCTACTATACAAAATTCACTTACTTCATTTGCAATACTGATAACTGGTACATCTGTTGTTTCTAGTTGTGGAACAGAAGCATCTATAAGTGCTTGAATTGCTTCTACATCTAAGCCAGTTTCAAAGTACTTTAAATCCATCCAATGTTTTAATCCATTTCCAAGTTTAAATTTTAAAACATCTTTACCGTCAATAATTGACTTTTCTATTCCCATTTCACCATCTCGTAGAACTGGATTAAACTGTTCCCATTCTGCTTTTGTTGATGTTGATAATTGTATTCTATCTGCCATTTTTCATATCCTTTTTATATCATTTGTGAAGCAGTTGCCCCAACAGTAAAAGAGTTTGTATCGTGCATTGCAGCAGCACCTACACACATAATCTCACCAGTTGAAAAGTTCGCTAACTTCTTTTCTATTTCTTGACTACTATATGTATCTGTATTAGATACAGTTTCATCATTTATTGTTCCTTCTGGTAGTGCTGCAACTGCTCCCATTACAATCTCTTTTGCTTTAACTGCAACTGCAGCTGCTTGAGAAGCGGTATCTGCATTTCGTACTGAACTTTTTATATCTTCTATATTTTGTGCTGTTGTTTTTATATCTTCAATATTTTGTGCTGTTACTAATATAGAAGATTCATTTTCTACTGCTTTATCTATATTTTGTTTATTTAAATTAACTGCGTTTATATCTTCAATATTCTCATTTACTGCATTTACTACATTAATATTTTCATTTATATTTTCAATAGCATCATAATGTGGATTTATAAGTGCTTCTTTTTCTACCACTTCCTGGTGTTTTGTATTAATATCTTCAGCAGTATTGTTTACTTCATCTTTTATTTTATTTATTTTGGGAACAAAACTTTCATTTATATTTGTTGCTAATGTATTTGAAGTGTATTTTAAAAAACTCCATACGGCTAATGCTCTTGTATTATCATCTTGTATTGATCTGTCAGGTACTACCCCGTCATAAACTGCTAATGCTGTTAATTTTGTTTCTATCATTTCGTTGGTACTCCTACTATTTTACATTGTGTTGGTATGCTTTTATCGTTGGCTTTCATTGAAAAGTTTTCTAAATACCCAATATCGATGTTTTCTGCAAAAACATCCTTTTTAGTAGGTATCCAAAGCATATACCTATCAAATATTTCATCTACTCTCATTGCTGTAGAGTTGAAATTATTTGTATCAACAATTAATTCAGCACTTAAAACTCTTACACTTCCTTTACGAAGTACAGTTCTAAATCCAGTAAATTGATTAATATCAAACTTACTTTGACTTTCCCAAGTTAAAAGATTTCCGATTATATTAAATCCAAGTTCTTCTTCTCGTCCAATACCTAAAGTTCCTATAGACATATCTCCAGTAAAAGTTAAAGTAACAGTACTACTAGGAAGCCATTCCAAATCCAATATTACTTTTCTTTTTTGCTTTGTAGGCTTGAAACAATACTCAGCAAAATCATCAAAACTAATATCTTTTCCACTTATTACAGATTTTGTTACCTCCTGTGTTGTATTACATTTTTGTGAGACTGTTAAAAGATGAAATTTACAATCAACAAAAGATAAGATATTACATTGGTTAAAGTCCATAGTCATTACTACATCAGTTCCAACTGTTTTTGCTCCTATATTTTCATCTAAAGCAAACATATTTGCACTATTTACATAACCAAACCAAACCCATTTTTCACTATTTTCAAGACATGGAAAATTTCCTACATTTGGTTCTTCTATAGTTCCGATAGTGCTTCTATAAATACTTTTTAGCTCAGGTACTATTACATTATCACCATGTAAATATTTCTGCGTTTCAGAATATTCTGGATATTGTTCATCTGTTACACCTGTAATTGTTGTTGCATTTTTATAGATAGTTTTTTGATAAGTGATTCCTTCATGCTCTACACTTAGAACTTCCTCTTTTAACTCTGCAAAATTCATTTATTGAACCTACCTGTTCTTGTATTTTCTGCTATATTTGATGAATGATGATTATTATCTTCTCTCATTTTTCTAACTTCATTCTTTAAAGATTGGATCTCTTGTAAAAGTTTTTTCATATGCAGTGGATCATTTTTAAGTGGTACGATAAGTTCATCATGACTTTCTTCACCAATATGACCAAAAACTCCACCTTGTCCACCTTTTATTAATCCACCTTCTGCAAATGCTGTATATTTTTTATTATTTAAATACTCATCAGAGTTTAAAAATCCGCTTGATATTTCAGCTCGTGTTAAATCACTACTTGTCCAATAGTCAACACCTGTTAACTCTCCTTCTCTTCCTAAAATATCTTGATATAAGCTTCTTACATATTGTTCTCTTTCAGATAACACAGGTTCGTTTGTAGGTATTCTTGTGTTAGAAGAAGTTGTTGAATTTGTAACTAGAGATTTTCCTATATCACTGAGTTGAGCTAGTAATGACTCATAAGTCATCCTTGTATTTTCTTCGATCTCTGCTAAATAATCTATTTGAGTTCTAGTATCTATTTCTAAATCTTCTAATTGATTAGCAGCTGATAACTGAGCATAAGTCATATCTGCAGTACTCGTAAATAGATCAGTATTATTAAAGATATTTGAGCTTGATACCAAGTCTTTTATTACAGATGCATATCCATCCTCATCTGTTATATCAAAATCTTTAGCAGTATTTAAAGTAGTATAAAATTTAGCTAAAGACACATCTGCTGTTTGACTATATCCACGTAACTTATCTATTGTTGTTTCTAAAGATGTAAATACACCTTCAAGTGTAGAAATTGAATCTGCATATTCATTTGTTTGTTCAATAATAGATTTATTAGCTGACAATAACTCAGCTTCTGCATCTGTTAAACCAACTGTATCAGAAGCTAACTTTTCAAATAGTGAAGATAATTCTTCTATATTTGTTGCAACATCTACACCCAAATTTGAAGCCATATCTCCTAATAACTCTTCATCGTTTTTAAAACTATCTACAAAAGAGTTTATATTATTAACAGAAGTCTCCATCGCTTCTGCTACTAGTTCAAAGCTATCCATGCTATTGATAAGCTCCCTAAGTCCTTTATCGTTTGTTTCGTATGCTGTTCCAAGTTGTGTGTTTAGCTTATAAAGTGTATCTTGTTGTTTTAAGAAATCTTTAGGATTTGTAGAAAATAAACTTTCTAATTCTGCATTAGTAAAACTGTTTTCTAATTCTCTAATAAGAGAAATATTTTCTTCTATAAAAGACGAGAAGCTTTTATCCCCTATAAGAGAAGATACAGTTTCGTATGCTTTTTTAGTTTCTAGTTCTGCATATTTACTAGTATTTGTTATAGAGTCAAACATATCCTCTACATCTTCTTTATAGTCAACTAAACTTTCCAAAGAGCCGAAAGAACCTTTTGCAAAATCCGCCATTAGGTTCTGCATTTCAAAAATTCTCTCTACACCTAAAAGCTTATTTTCTTCGGCTGTATTATTTCCGCTACCCCAATTTACGAGAAATCCTGCATTGTTGTCGAAAAGTACACCGACATATCGCAAGAAGTCCTCATTACTTTGAATTAAATCTTTGTTTAATCTTGCGTCTTGTTCCCCTTTAATACCATCTTCTCTTTCTGTAGAAGTCCATAAGTCTGCACCAAATTTACTATTTAGATTGTCGAAAAGTTTTAAATAATTTTCCCATTGTTCAGGTGTTTCATATCTCGATACTAATCGACCTTGAAGCCCTTTTTCTTCTCTAAAATCTGAAGTCATTTCATTTATGTATGTAGCCATAGCATAGTCATATTCTACTTTTGTTTTTTCGATTGTCAGTTGTTCTGCACTACCATTTTTCTTAATCGCTTCCAACAGGTCTATTTGGATATCCGCTTTTTCTAACATAGGCTCAAAATGGTTATCTATTCCGACTTGATTTATTTCAGATTGTGGAACTTTAGGAGCAGAACCACCTCCACCACCACTAGCTCCAATTTGTCCTAGCAATCCACCAACAGCTGCCATAGTTAAAGGTACTGTTACAAGATTTAAAGGATAAGGATCACCCCATGCTCTAATAACAGCACGTACACCTTGTACTACTGCTAAACCTTGCTCGGCAGCAATTGCAACTTTAGCTGCTGTTGAACTTTGTTCCCCATAGCTTGAAACTGCAGCAGAAAGATTTGAAAATGCTCCGATATAACTATCCATTTCACTTTCTCTTATTTTTGATTGTGTAGCATCAAATTCAGATGATGCTTTTTTTTCTTTATATACATCTCCATTTGCTTCAAGGTATGCTTTTGCATATTTCTTTTGTGCTTTTAAATCAGCACTTTCTCGTTTCTTTTTGTCTTTATCTATATCAGAAAATGATTTTCCAGCTTGAAGTAATGCTCCACTTACTCCTTTGATGTTTGTAGCCCAGCGATCACTACTATCTGCTAAAGAGGATTGCAAGTCAAGTAAATCAGTCATAGAGTCCATACTATCAAGATTTGCTATTTCTAATTCTGCTTCTATTTTTATCTTTTTTGCACTTATAATACTTATTTCATTAATCAATGCATCATCTACTAGATCTAATTGCACTTGAGTATGTAATGGATTTAAAGCTACAGTATCTCTTAAATTTGCATACTTTAAAGATACTTCATAAAATGGATCATCTTCTATAGTTATATTTAATGATTGTTCTATAGTAGTTAATTTATCCTGCTGAGCGTAAAACTCTTTAGCTGCACTATCCATAGTTGTTTTTATGCTTAGTTTTACAGTTTTATCTGTATTTTTATTTGAAGATGAACCTACTAAAGAATCTTTGTTTTTTTCTGAGTCTTCTATTAATTCACTTCTTTTTTTAATAAGTTTAGTAAGCTCTTCATTTAATTCTTTAATATTCTTTTTATAATGAGTTTCGCCAAATATTCTACCATTCCCTAAATCTTCAAAAAAAGAACCTTTTATTTTGCTGTTATTTTCAGACAGAGCTCTTGTTACATCTGCAATTTTATTTTCTACATCATCAAGTGTTTTAAGATCTGCTGGTTCAGCAAACCAATATTTCAATAATTTTACATCTTTATTTAAATCATCTAAAAATCCAGATAATTCTTTTGCACCTTCTTTAACATCTTCAAATATATCTTCAGTCATAGTTCCAGCTAATTGATCCCAAGAATTTGTAAGATTTGATACAGCGACATTCATTGTATCTGCTGCTTTAAATTGACTTAGTCTATCTTCTAAAAGTTTTACTACATCATCAGATTCTTTTAAAGCTTGATTTGTAAGACCAAGTCCACTTAAAAATCTCCCTAAGTCGCTATTTGCTAGAACAGTTCCAGTTGCAAGTCCATCAACACCAGCAAGAAGTGAATTAAATTCTATTTCTGCACTACCTGCTGCTATTGACATCTTTTTTGTGATATTTATCATCTCACTATTTGATGCACCTGCTTTTTTCATAGATACATACATAGCTTTATAAATTTGGTTTGTTTGATTTAAAGAATGAGGTGTATCTGCATTTATCTTTTGTAAATCTTTTACAGATTTTGTAGCTTCTATAGTTGCTAATGAGTATTTATCTGTTAAAGTTAAGTGTTTTCCAAGAGCTGAAATATTTGAGCTAGTAGCAACAGTAAGAGCTGTAAGCCCTTGAGTTGATTGTTCTAAAGAATTATTAAAAGAAAATCCACTTTTTATAGCAAATTCAAATGCTTCTTTGATTAGATATATAGAACCTACACCAGCAGCAATACCACCGAGACTTTTTGTAACATCTTTTATCCCTATAGATGCAGATTTGGTTTTAGTATTTAATGTATCAAATTCATCACCGACAACTTTTACAGCACCTGTATCTTTGTCAACTTTAATTTTGATTTTTAATTCTTTATTCATCTACTATCACCTTTTCTACCACTATATGGCGATACTACTAAATCTTAAAAAGATTTATGTAGTACTATTAACTTTACTTAGTATTCTTTTCATGATTTTATATATATCTATAGAATCAAACTTATATTTTTTACAATAATCTTTAACTATCTCATAGCTTATCTCTACCCCAAATCCATTGTTTTTTAGAGATGTTTGATATATATCAAACAAAATATATTCATAATTAGTTTCTAACTCATACGAAAATATTCCGTTATCTTTTCCAAGTGTTTTTATGTAAGCTATGACACTCTTTATGCTTTCTTCTTGAGCTTTCCCATCTCTTCATCACAAAGATTTATGAAGTCATAAAAATTTCCATTTTCTTCATAAAATTCTTTTACTGCTTCAATCTCTTCTTTTTCACCTTTGAAATTATCAAAAAATTGTTTAAATGATAATTCATCAATTTCATACATCTTTGTACCTGGTGCTTTTGACAATTTTTTCATCTCTTTAATTTGTTTTGTAACTTTTTCAAAGTATGTGAATTTTAATTTTTTACTATCTAATTCGATCTCTACATCTATAAATTTTCTTGTGTTTTTATCTAATTTTAAGTTCATCTTTTAATCCTTTACGCTTTTGCCATGAAGTATTCTTTGAAATGAGAATCTTCAGTATCTAATTTAACTATTTCACAATCAAAACCAACAGTTGCATGTTTTTCTGCAAAATAATCTCTAACATCTCCACTAGGAGTGATAAAAGCATGATGTATTTCAAGCACAGGGTTTTTAGATCCTGATAAGTTCTTACCAATAATTCTAATTTTTCCTTCTACTTTTGCAATCGTTCCACCTTTTATCACATCAAGTGTAGTTTCTACTGTTGCTGTTGTTCCATCTGGTAAAGTATCTCCAATAGCAAAAACTTCAGTTCCAACTGTACCAAACATAGCCATCGCCATATTGTCTTTACTCATGTTTTGTGTTGTAAATG
>Ga0193959_1000753_pt1 | contig 13151 bp, 15 predicted proteins | sample FB_2_MG_FD_140333 | JGI IMG/M metagenome (GOLD analysis project Ga0193959, IMG submission 140333) | Microbial mat bacterial communities from the Broadkill River, Lewes, Delaware, United States - FB_2_MG | ecosystem: Environmental > Aquatic > Freshwater > River > Microbial mats | place: USA... | reverse complement strand
TTTTCTTTTATAAATTCTTTATAAAAATCATCGATTTTTTCTTTTATCATATAGTTTTTATTTTGATCAAAAAAGTTAAAAAAGCCAAATTTATCAATAATAAAATAATCTATCTCATCTAAAATATTTTTGCCATTATCTTTAAACATAACTTTTTTATTTTCTAATTCTTCTATAAGTTTGTTCTTTTCTGAAATAGTTTTTGTTTGTGTTTGAATAGTATGTAAAAGTAGTTCTCTTTTATTATAAAGTTCTTCTACTTTAGCGTGATTTGGAAGCATTGCACTTTGAAGTTCTTCTTCTATCATCTTATCAGCATAATAAACAAATTTAGCATAGGTAACAAAGCCTTTTCTTTTTACAATGTTGTCTTTGTCTACAGTGATATTTTCTAATAAGTATTTGAGTTTATTATCATCAATTTGTTCGATTCTTTCAATAGTAAAATCTTTGTGAAAATCTTCGTTAAAATCAAACATTTGATTTGTAATTATTCTATAAAGTTCTTGCTGTTTTTTAGTCATTTTCAATTACCTCTACTGTATCTATATTTTCATTGTTTAAAAGATATTTCGCTTCTTCCGTATCTACTTTAAATAACAAAATTTCATCTTTATTAAAATCAGGATGTGGCATTTTTGTCCAAGCCAATTTGAGAATACCATCATTTGTTTTTATTTCAAATTGATGAATATCTTTCCAATAGTACTCTTCCATCCAATTGATTTTGGCATCAAATTCTAGCCAATCTTTTATCTTATCACTTATATCTTTAGCTTTTCTAAAATCCCATTTATAATCAGCTTTTTCTTTTTGTTTAACTGACTGTTCTCGTGGTGTTTTTGGTTTAAATTGTTTATGATTAATACACCAATTTTCCCATACTTTTCCCCAAGATACTTTTAAATCCCCATTTGCAATATAATGATTTTTAAATTTTGTAAACTCTAAAGTTATATACTCTTTACTCATATAGTTTTTAGCAGTTTGTACCATCTCATTATCTAAAATAATATTTTCATCAATAGTTGTTTTTACTAAATGTTTTTTATATTTGTTTTGATTTAGAACCCATCTTTTCCATACTGGTTCCCAGTCTGTATTAATAGTTGATTTACTTTGATAATAGAGTTTAAAGTCTTCAAATATTTCTTCGACATTTTGAAGAAACTTTGACTGTGCAAATTGTTTCATATCATATGTTAAAGAAAAATTGTTTGGTATAGTGGTTGCTTCTTTAGACTGATGAGTAGAAGAAGTATGTAGTGATATTCTAGGAGAACAATCACTAGAAAGAACCGTATCTGATGATTTTCCTGCACAAAGTCCAAAAGTATTATCGAAGGTATGTTCTAAATTATTATTGTTTGTAGTTTGATATAATGGGACATTCAGTTTTTCTTTTTTTATCAGTATTGTATTTAAAATATTTTCCATAATTGAATTATATTTTAAAGTTAATGCAGTTTCATTCATAGACAAATCTAATGAGTTTATCTCATTAGTAAATTTATCTATAATTTGTGATTTTAAGTCTTCCATTTATACTTTTAATTATTAGTTAAAAAGATTTGTAGGACTATTTTTTAATCTTCGTACTTCTGCACCTATATCATCTTGTCTCATAAAGTGTTCACCGATTAAAAATGCGTCAGCTCCAGCTTCACTTAACTCTTTAATGATTTTTTGATCAGATACACCACTTTCTGCTACTATAATTTTACCATTTGGAATCATAGGGATAAGTTGATGACAAAGGTTCATATCCATCTCAAATGTTTCAAGATTTCGGTGATTAATACCAACGATATGTGCTCCACAAGCCATAGCTTTTTTTAAGTCTTCTACATCATGTATTTCTACTAAAACTTCAAGTCCTAGATGTAAAGCATAGTCATATAACTCTTGTAACTCTTTTTTTGATAATGACTTTGCGATTAGTAAGATAAAGTCAGCCCCATATACTAAAGCTTCAACAATTTGATATTTATCAACAATAAAATCTTTTCTTAAAAGTGGTGTAGGTACATACCTTCTTATTTGTGTAAGATATTCTAAATTTCCTTGAAAAAAGTGTGGTTCTGTTAACACAGAAATAGCATTTGCACCATTTTGGCTGTAGCTTTGTGCTATTGCTAAAGGATCAAAGTCTTCTCTTATAACACCTTTACTAGGACTAGCTTTTTTAACTTCTGCAATGATTCTAATAGGTTCATCTTTTGTTGCTGTTAAAAATTTTCTTACATCTCTTGGTGGATATGGATTATGAGATAAACTTCTTCCCATCATTTCTAATGTAATATCTTTTTTTCTTTTCTCTAAATCATATTTCGTTTTTTCTATTATATCGTCTAAAATCATTTGTTTATATTTCCTTTTTTACATTCTTTGATATTGTTCCAATGCAGTTTTATCTCTTGGTCTTTTAGTCCCGTAACACTAATAACTTGTTTCATTATAGTTAATGCTTTTGTACATTTTCCTAATTTATAATAACCCCAAGCTAATGAGTCAAGATAAGCTACATTATTTGGTGCAGTCTTTAAAGCACTTTGAATAAGTTTCATCCCTTTTTTAATATTTATATTAAAATCTATGAGTAAATATCCATAATAGTTCTGATAACTTGCATTATTTATTCCACTTGAAAGTGCTAGTTCAAAATTTGCAATTACATGTTTCATCACTTTTCGTTTGTCAGTTGCCAATTCAAACTCATACATTGCTATTTTTCCCAGTAAATCTGGTTTTCTAGTTTTTCTGTAAAGTTTTCTAGTCATTGTTAATGCTTTTTTTAATTGACCATCTTGATAATAAAGATTTATAAGTTTTGTTTGATCTATTTTTGTTTCTTCTAAAAATTTTATAGCTTCTTTTATATCTTTATTTTCCAAAAGTGTTACTATTAGGTTTTGAATAACTAATGTTGTTTTTTGTAAAGAGGGATCTTTTTTATATTTTAAATACATTCTATTTAAAATAGACAACATCCCATCTATATTACCTTGCTCTTGATATATTAACATTAATTTATCACATATTATTTTTGAACAACCTTTTGTTTGTAGGTATGTTTCAAGATATGCGAGAGCTACATCTTTTTTATTTAAATAAGTGTATAAAATAGTTGTTAGTTTAACAAGTGTTGTTTCATTTTGATTTATAGTATACGCACTTTCATAATATTTTAAAGAGTTTTTATAATCCTCTTTTGCATATAAAACATTTGCCATAATTTCATAACTTGTTGCATTTGGATATTTTTTGATAAGTTTTTTTGCAACTTTTAATGCTTGAGTTGTTTTATTTTGAGATAGTAAAGCTATAATGATTTGTTGTGTGTAATACTCTTGGTATTCAGGAAATTCATTAACTGCTTTTTGTGACAAAAGATACATGTCATTAAATCTTTTTGCTTTATAACTATAAAAAATAGCTTTTTTTAAATAGTCTTGTTTTTGAGTATTTTTATAAAGTTTATTATAATAATCAAAACTTTCTATTGGCTTTTGTGTTTTTTCACTATCAAGAGCCATCATAATAAAAAGGTCTTCTTTCTCTTCCGTTGCATGACAATTTGCTGTAAACAAAAATAGTGTAAAAAGTATTAGTCGACTATAGCTGGACATTCTTCTTTTACCTCTTCTATGTTGTTTTTAAAATATTCCCAAAAAGGAAATGTTCTACATTGACTTGGTCGTGCATCATATACACCACATTGTTTTTTCTCTAAATCAAAAAAGACACAAGCATAACTATTTTGAGAAATTTGTTTTTCTCTTATAGAAAATTTGTAACCAGATTTAAAAAGGTACTTCTGACCTAGTTCATCTACTGATATTTTTAATAAAGATGCAAGTTTTATACACTCTTCTTTTGTAATCCAAATATATCCAGATTCACCTATACAGCAGTTACCTTCACAAGTATTACATTTAGTTTCATCAAATTGATATGGGTAGTTTTTATTCTCTAACATAAGATTCATTATAGCTAATTAGTACTTAACATTTTTAATTTCGAATAATGTTCTTCTATCTCTTTGTTATTATATTTGATTGCACCTTTGATAAGAATGTTACATTTTTTGATTATTTCAGTATTGACTTTATTTTTATGTTTTGAATTTTGATGTTTTAATAATGCTAATATTCTATATTTATCCATCATTTTTGTAGAAAATGAAAGTTGATTTTCATGACCTGCAATTTTAATGATAAGTTTTTCATCTATTAAGCCTAGTTCATATTTATCTAAGATTCTTAACCATAAATCATAATCTTCACAAGCAATAAGTTTTTCATCAAAATATCCTACCTCATCCAATACTTTTTTGTGAATCATTATTGTGGATGCACCTATGAGTGTATTTGGTATATTTTGCTCAAAACAAAAACCTTTTGGTTTGTGTTGGTGTTTTTTTTGTTTAATAATCTTGCCATTAAACATCCATAGTTCGTCTGTATTTGAAAAAAGAATATGAGGATTTTTTTTGTGAAATTCTATTTGTTTTTCTAGTTTATTGTTTTCCCAAATATCATCACTATCCAAAAAACATAACCAATCATTTGAGGCTAGTTTTATGCCCTGATTTCGAGCACTAGATACACCGCTGTTTTTTTTGTAGATATATATTATTCTTTCATTTTGATAGTTACTTACTATTTTTTTTGTATTGTCTGTTGAGCCATCATCAATGACAATAATTTCATCTGCTTTTACTGTTTGATTTAAAACTGACTCTAGTGTTTTACCTAAGAGTTTTTCTCTGTTAAAAGTAGGAATAATTACTGATATTTTCATTAGTATAAGATGTACTTTACATATATTTTTATTTGTACTTTTTCAACTGGACGAGGATAATCTTTATATGCCAATTTAATAGTATAAATTGTATTTTTGTCTAAAGCAGTATAGTATGAACTATCTGTAAGTTTTAAATCAGTAATATCACCATTAGGGTGTAAATAAAACTCTACTACATTTGTCCCTTTTTGTTTAGTTCGTATTGATATACTTGGATAGTTTAAATATCTTTGTGTGATTTTTCCTATGAGATTTAAGTTTTCTTTGAGATATTTTTTTTGATTTTTAGAAAATTCAAAATATTTTTCTCCATAAAGTTTTATGTAACTTTGTGTTATCTCAGGGAGTGATTGAATCTCTTTTATCTCTTCTTTTCGTTCCATTGCTTTTTTTTGTTGGTTTTGTTGTTCAATGATCTCTTTTTTTTGGATAGTAAAAAACTTTTTTAAGTCCAATGGTTCTTTTTTTACAACAGGTAAATTAATAAGTGGAATAGATTTTTTAGCTTTTTTTAGCTTTTTAGTTTCATTTAAAATCTTTTTTGTTTGGGCTTTTTCTTTAGTCTTTTCCTTTATAGGTTTTGGTTCAATTTTTTCTTTTATTACTGGCTTTACTTTTACATATTTTATTTTTATAAGACCATTTTGAGTAGTTGTGTTTTTCTTATTTGTAGTATTTATATTAAGTGTATGATTTTTTAAATTTTTTTCAATGGTAAAATACATCAAATAATGTATTGCAATAGAAAATAAAAAAGCTATGAAAAGAGTCTTTCTAAAGTTGTTCATTTGGGATTATAACTATAAAGTATATAAAATTTTATAAAGTATGTAAAAATTTATCTATAAGAGATCTTATTTTGATTTTATCATCATTATGAATTATAAAATGTGCATCTAAAGACTCCTTAGTCATATCTCCTAACAATATATCATCATTGAAGTTTTTAAATAGATGGACTTTTGTACTTTTTACTCCTCCTATGGATATCTTTAATGATAAGTTATTTAGTTTTTTTAAATATCGAGAACCTCTTGAAAACCCTATATATACTCTTGCTTTTGGTACTATAAAAGAAGATAGGTTTTTATGTTCAGATTCTATAGTTATATAGTGATGGTGTTTTATAAGTTCTATTATAGAGGTGTTGATTTGTTTGTGTTGGAGAGGAGTTCCTGAAGATGGATTTCCTTTTATATATACGATGTCATAACAGTCCATAAATACTCTTTGTTTATAATATACTATAAACAAGCGTTAATCTATAGACAATAACTATATCTAAATATACTTTAGATTATCTATCTATAGTTCACAAGAATTATTTTTGCCGAAAAATTTATATCTATTTTTAGAGATGAAATCATATAAAAGGTTTCGAATAAATTTAGGAATAAATCTAAAATAAGATAACAAAAACCAAAATCCAGATAAGTTTTTCGATATCTCTAGTACTGCATCACTTTTCGAAAAAGCCTCATCTTTTGTGATCAGTATGATTGTATCAAAAGATTCAGAATTAAAATGGTGCTTTTGCATTAGCTTTTTTCCTTCATCAGATTGTTGTGACATAAAAGTAAACTGGGATGCATTATCTCTTTTTTTAATGAATTGGACTGAACTATTACATAAGTTACAGATTCCATCATAAATGATTATATTATCTTGATTCATTTTCCGATTATATTAAAAAAGCCTAAAAATATTGTTAATATTTGAATAGTAGAAATATATTTTATTTCCTAAACAACTTTTTGTTATAATCCTTCAAAATACAATAATTATATAGGATAAAAATGTTTGATAAAAGTATAAAAGCATATGAAGAAGCAAAATCTGTTATTCCTGGTGGAGTTGATTCTCCAGTAAGAGCATTTAGTGGAGTTCTTGGAACACCACCATTTATTGATAAAGGTGAGGGTTCTTACCTTGTAGATATCGATGGAAATAGATATTTAGACTTTGTTCAAAGTTGGGGACCACTTATCTTTGGACATTGTGATAAAGATATTGAAAATGTAGTTTTAGATACTGTTAAAAAAGGTTTATCTTTTGGTGCACCTACTGAGCTTGAAACACAGTTAGCCTCTGAAATTGTTGAGATGTACGATAATCTTGATAAAGTAAGATTTGTAAGTAGCGGTACTGAAGCTGTTATGTCAGCTATCAGATTAGCTCGTGGTGCAACTGGTAAAGATGATATTGTTAAATTTGAGGGTTGTTATCATGGACATAGTGATTCTTTACTTGTGAGTGCTGGAAGTGGTATGGCTACATTTGGAGCTCCAAGTTCTCCAGGAGTTCCTGCTGATTTAACAAAACATACTTTACTTGCGGAGTACAATAACATAGCTCAATTAGAAAAGTGTTTTTCTGAGTCTTCTGATATCGCTTGTATTATTATCGAACCAATCGCTGGAAATATGGGACTAGTTCCTGCAAGTCCTGAGTTCTTAAAAAAATGTAGAGAACTTTGTGATGCAAATGGTTCATTATTAATCTTTGATGAAGTTATGACTGGATTTAGAGCATCTTTAAAAGGAGCTTCTGGAATCGTAGAAACTACTCCAGATATTGTAACTTTTGGAAAAGTTATCGGTGCAGGTATGCCTGTAGGTGCATTTGCTTCACGACAAGAAATTATGGGACAATTAAGCCCAGAAGGTAAAATATACCAAGCAGGAACATTGAGTGGAAACCCTGTAGCTATGGCAGCAGGACTTAAGTCATTGCAAAAACTAAAAGCTGATGCTACTATCTACGATAGATTAAATGAAAAAGCTGTTAGATTAACAAATGGATTAAAAGAGGTAGCAACAAAAAATAATATCTCTTTACATGTAGATACAAGAGGAAGTATGTTTGGATTTTTCTTTTCAGATGAGACAAATGCACCTGTAAATATGAAGCAAGTAGGGCTTTGTAATTTTGATAGATTTGCAAAGTTTCATAATGAAATGCTTAAAAAAGGTTTCTATTTTGCTTGTAGCCAATATGAAGCTGGATTTATTTGTGATACGATGACAAATGAAGAGATAGATGCTACAATTAAAGCTGCCGATGAAGTGATGGCAACTTTATAAATAAATTTTAAAGAGTAGATATCATATCTATTCTTTTTAAATCAGTACCCAATAAGTGCAGATGTATACCCTACAACACGAGAAGCATCATTTGTTTTATCATAGCTCGTACAATAATGTAAAACTTTTGAATTCATATCATGTTTAATAGCAGAATAAATAAGTGCTTTAACTCCCACTTTTCCACAAGCTTCACAACCATTATCAAATAAAGCCATATCTTTTTTAGCAATTGCATTTAGACAAATATTATCTAATTTATTTGCTTTTTCTTGTGTATGAAAATGACTTAAGTCTGTTGAGATTAGAGTGAAGTTTTCTTCATCTTCTAATACTGTATCTATTAAAGAAGAGAGATCTTCATAAGAGATTTTTCCATATACTATTTCAACTATCTCTGAATTTGGAAAATAGTGTTTTATAAAAGGAGCTTGTGTTTCTGTAGAGTGTTCTAAATGCATACTATCTTCAAAAGAGAGAAAATCATATTTGTTTTGTAATTTATTTGAATATTCATTATCTATTGTAATATTACCAAGTGGTGTTTCATACTCATCATATAAAGCGATACTTGCCCCTTCATAATAGATACTATGAGATGGACCAATCACTACGATTCTTTTTGGTTTTTTATACTGAGAGATATTATAAGCAATATTTGCAGTAAATCCACTATAAACATATCCTGCATGAGGAACAATCATAGCTCTAACATTAAAGTTACCATTAATAGTGATTTTACTATTAAAATCATCAATACATTTTATAATTTCATCTTTTTGATCTGGATAAAATGATCCGGCTGAACCTGTTTTTCTTATAGTTTTCATTTTAGGGTATACTCCATCTATCTTAGTGTAACACTTAGGACATCTATTATTTATCAGATTATTTGATAAAACCTCAAATCTATTTCTTTTAATAAGCACTTCATTACAGTTTGTGCATAAAGTATCATTTTCAAAATTTACATTTCCAATATATACATATTTTAATCCACATTTAGAGCCTATATTTTTTGCCATTTTTAATGTTTCTATAGAGGTTCTTGTCAAATCTAAATCTTTATAGTCCGGATGAAAAGAGGAAAGATGCCAAGGTGTATAAATATCTAATTCTTCTTTTATAAACATAGCGATTTGTTTTAACTCTTCATATGAATCATTTTTGGTAGGAACTATTAGTGTTGTTATCTCTAACCAAATACCATTTTTTTTAAATTGTTTTAAATTCTCTAATACTTGTGTTAAATTTCCACCTAAGTTATTTTTATAGTATTTATGAGAAAAACATTTTAAATCAATATTTACGGCATCTATTATCCCTACCATATCCTCAATAACTTCTTTGCTTTCAAAACCATTTGAAACATAAACATTTTTAATACCGTGTTTTTTAGCTTCGAGTGCAATATCTTTTGCAAAGGGATAAAAAATTGTTGGTTCGTTGTATGTATATGAGATTGATTCACATTTGTATTTTTTTGCAATATTTACTACATCTTTTGGGCTATGATATTTTGATTTGTCAATATTTTTTTCTTGGCTTATACCATAGTTTTGACAAAATGAACATTTAAAATTACAGCCAACTGTCCCTAAAGACAAAGATTTTGATGTTGGCAAAAAATGATAAAGAGGCTTCTTTTCGATTGGATCAATATTCATAGCTCCAATGTGTCCATATACTAAACACTCTATTTTATTTCCTGTATTTTTATTAACTCCACAAACTCCAGTTTCATTTGGTTTTAATTTGCAATAATAAGAGCATAATAAACAAGTAAGTTTCTCTTTATTTTCACTCCAATACCGCACTATTTAATCTTCATAGCAGTATATGTATAAACAGTTGGATTTTTATCTAAACATAACTCACTAAAACCAGCCTTTTTTGAAAGATGAGTAAAAAAATCGTTAAAATTAGGTATTTGTTCCCAAACTTGTGGTAGGAAAGTCGCTCTTTTCCCCTCAAACTCTAAAATTACTCCATGCTCTCCCACTTTTATTTTATCTTTTAAGTCGTTTATGTTCTCATAATGAAGTTTAACAGCAGGAGTTAATACCGATATTTCTATATTTATATCTTTAAATTCTTGATAAGTTAATCTATTAAATCGTAAGTCTGAAAATGCAGCGCCTTGCGCATTATCTAAAACATCTTCTAACAAACTTCTGTAAGCTACTAAAGAACCAATACAACCTCTTAGTTTATTATTTAAATTTATAGTAACAAAGCAAGCTCTTTGCTCATTTAAAATAGGAAATTGTTTTAATAACATTTGTTTATCAATTTTAAATGAATTATTAAACTCATTTAAAATTGATGTTCTAGCAAGTTCTAATAAAATATTTTCTATCTTCATGACTCAATCCTTACATTTACTAAATGATTATTTACCGTGAATAGTATAACAAAAATACCTACTTTATTATCTAAAATCTGTAATAAATTTTATGTTATTTTGCTATAATATACAGATTATCATAAATTAAATTTTTATATACAAGGAAAAAAAATGATTAAACATATAGTATTTTTTAAATTATCAGAACAAGGTATGGAACAAAAAGCAGTAATTGTAGAGAAGTTAAATGAGCTTAAGTGTGCTATCCCTTACATTAGAGCGTTAGAAGTAGGTGTAAATTTTGCAGAAGAAGAGAGAGCATTTGATATTGCTTTAACAGTTGTTGTTGATGATAAAGATGCTTTATTTAATTATGCTATTGATGATAAACATGTGGAATTAGTTACATTTTTAAAATCTTTAGATACTCATACAAAAGTTGTTGATTATGAGATTGAAAAAGAAAAACCAAGTACAGAGTTTGGAAATGCTAGTATTATTAAAAAAGCTAATATTTATTTTGAAGGTAAAGTAACTAGTAGAACAGTATTTGAAGCGGATGGAAGTAGAAAAACGCTTGGTATTATGATGCCTGGTGATTATACTTTTGCTACAGAAGATGCAGAACATATGGAAATAATTGCTGGACATGTAGAAGTAGAAATAAAAGGTGAAGAGGGAAATGTTGAAACTATTAAAGGTGGAGAATATTTTGAAGTACCTGCAAATGCAAGTTTTGATATAAAAGTATTAGAGCCAACAGATTACTGTTGTACTTATATACAATAATAAAATGGAAAAAGATATTAAAATCGAACCAGAGATAAAGGCAACAGAAGCTAAAGAGATACCAAAACATAAAGATAAGCTAGAAGCTTTAGATAATATGTCATTGGGTATCTCTATCGTTGTTGCGATTGCTTTAGGAGTTGGAATTGGACTTCTTTTAAAATCATGGACAGGATATACTTGGACTTTATGGGTAGGTGTTGCTTATGGTGTTGCTGCAGCCATTTTAAATGTGTATAAAGCATATAAAAGAGCAAAAAAAGATTTAGATAAATTAGCAGAAGATCCAAAATATAAATATGCGATGGAGAATGGCTACAAAAAAGAAGATGATGATTAGAAAATCGATAAAAATATTTGCAATCGTTGATCTAGGTGTAATAGCATTTTGTTTATTAGCTGGTCAAAATGACTGGCTTATAAACTCACAAATAGCATTTTTTTCTTCACTAATGGTTACTGTGGGTTCATATTTAGGGTATCAGAAAAATGTTCAAAATAGAGTAGAAAATCATGTAAATGAAGATGATACTTATGATGAAGTTGATAAGATGGATGATAAATATGATTTATACTCTCCAGAAATTCCTCAAGAAGATATAAATGAAAATCCAACAAAAGAAGAGATAAAAGAAGCTATGAAACCTGTGAAGCAAAATCATTTTGCTAATTTTAAATCTGGTTTTGCTGGTATGGCATCTTTATATAGAATCTTTGGATATGTCGGTTTAGTAATCGGATTTTTTTATCTGAATAATAACGGATACTTACATATCTATTCTTATGTTTTGGGATTTCTCATTGTTCCTATTTCATCACTACTTATTAGTGTTGCTTTAAAAAAAGAATATAATACAAAGGAAAACTTGTAATATGAAACAATATTTAGATTTATTAGATCACATCTTAACAAAGGGCGTAAAAAAAGAAGATAGAACAGGTACTGGAACAACTTCAGTTTTTGGATATCAAATGAGATTTGATTTAAATGATGGTTTTCCAATGGTAACTACAAAAAAAACTTTTTTAAAAGCTATTATCTCTGAACTATTATGGTTTATAGAAGGGTCTACAGATGAAAGAAGATTAGCCGAGATTCATTTTGGAGATAAGGCATCTAACCTAATTGGTAAAAAAACTGTATGGACTGCAAATGCCGATGCACAAGGAAAAGACCTTGGGTATGTAAATACTGATACGATTAAAGAGTTAGGACCTGTTTATGGAGCACAATGGCGTTCGTGGAAAGGTACTGATGGAAACTCTATAGATCAGTTATCAGAATTAATAAATCAAATCAAAACAAATCCAGATTCAAGAAGATTAATACTATCAGCTTGGAATGTAGGTGAGTTAGAAAAAATGGCATTGCCACCTTGTCATACTTTTTTTCAATTTTATGTAGCAGATGGTAAATTATCTTGTCAACTTTATCAAAGAAGTGCAGATGTATTTTTAGGTGTTCCTTTTAATATCGCTTCTTATGCATTACTAACTATGATGATAGCTCAAGTTTGTGAGTTAGAAGTAGGGGATTTTGTACATACTTTTGGTGATGCACATATATACTCAAATCATTATGAACAAGTAAATTTACAACTTTCACGAGAACCATTTACAATACCAACTATGAAAATTAATCCTGATATTAAAAATATAGAAGATTTTACAATGGAAGATTTTGAATTAGTTGGATATGAATGTCATGAAACTATAAAAGCTAAAATGGCTGTATAAAAGGTAAGTATTATGAAAATATCAATGATAGTAGCATATGGAAAAAACTGGGAAATAGGGCTAGATAATCAAATGTTATGGCATATTAGTGAAGATTTTAAAAACTTCAAAACGATAACATCTGGTCATCATATACTTATGGGTAGAAAAACATTTGAATCTATTGGTAAACCCCTTCCAAACAGAACTTCTATAGTTTTATCAAATAGCGGTTTTGAATGTGAAGGAGTATATACTTTTAACGATATTCAAAAAGCACTTGATTTCGCTAGAAAAAGAGGGGAAGAAGAACTATTTATCATTGGTGGGGCAAATATATATGAAACTATGTTTCCTTATGTTGATAAAATGTATTTATCGGAAGTAGATTATGAAGGTAAAGCAGATGC
>Ga0193959_1000752_pt1 | contig 13151 bp, 12 predicted proteins | sample FB_2_MG_FD_140333 | JGI IMG/M metagenome (GOLD analysis project Ga0193959, IMG submission 140333) | Microbial mat bacterial communities from the Broadkill River, Lewes, Delaware, United States - FB_2_MG | ecosystem: Environmental > Aquatic > Freshwater > River > Microbial mats | place: USA... | reverse complement strand
TGAAACTGCAGATCCGCAACCACTACTTCTATCTGCTGTTCACGGCAACGCTCAACAAACTGCTCCAGCGCATGCAGCCCCCCTGCGTCCAGCAGCGGCACGGCATCCATATACAACACAACACCTTTCACCTCCTGACACACTTCCCAGAGCTCATCCAGCACCCGTTCCGCCGCCGCAAAAAACAGCGGGCCGCTGACCTTGAACACCCGCCAACCGGATGGCAGGCTGTCGGGCACATGCTTGCGCTGCGCACTGATATCGGTAAACCGAGTCATGCCGGCCAGATCACGCATGAACAGCAGGGATGCCAGCAGAATACCAGCGAAGATAGCGATCACCATATCAAACAGAACGGTCAACAGCAGACAGGTCATCAATACCAGAATATCGCTGCGCGGCGCTCGCCGCAGCAATGCCACCACCTTGGGCGCTTCACTCATATTCCAGGCCACCATCAACAGCAATGCCGCCATGCTGGCCATCGGCAGGTATGCCAGTGCCGGTGCCAGCACCAATAACCCCGCCAGTACCACCAGCGCATGGAAGACACTGGCCAACGGCGAACAGGCGCCAGCGCGATAGTTGGCGGCAGACCGCGCCAATGCAGCCGTTGCCGTGAAACCACCGAAGAAAGGCGCAACCAGATTGCCAATCCCCTGCCCCAGCAGCTCGCCATTGGCATGATGGCGCTTGCCGGTCATGCCATCCAGCACCACGGCGCACAGCAGCGATTCGATGGCCCCCAGCATGGCGATCGAAAAGGCCGCCGGCAGCAACTCCCGAACCAGCTGCCAGGACCAGTCCAGCGGCTGTCCTCCCGGACCCGGTTGTTGCCAGGGCCAGCTCAGTTCCGGGAAAAAGGGCGGAATCCCCTGCCCCAGACTGCCATCCGGCAGCAGATAGGAAAAACGGCTGCCAATCGTTTCCACCTCCATTCCCTGGGTACGAAAGGCCAGCATCAACCCCACACCCACCAGCAGGGCCGGCAGATGACCCGGTACCGGAATACCCAGGCGGCGCCAGAACACCAGTACGGCGAAGGTCGCCAGCGCTACCGTCAACGCAGCCACGTCAAATGTGGGTAACGCCTGTAACAGTGCCAGCACACGGGGCCACCAGGCTTCCGGCAGTTCCAGCCCACTCAGGCCGAACAGGTCCGGCACCTGCAAGGTGGCAATCACGATCGCAATGCCGGAGGTAAAGCCCAGTGTGACCGACTCCGGGATATATTCGATCAGCCGCCCCAGACGGGCAAAGGCCAGCATCAGCAGGATAATGGATGACATCAGCGTAGCCACCAGCAGCCCCGACAGGCCATAGTCCTGTGCCACCGGGTAGAGGATCACGACAAAGGCTGCCGTTGGCCCCGAGACGCTATAGCGCGAGCCCCCCGTCAGGGCAATCAGTAAACCGGCCACCACCGCTGTGTAGAGGCCGTACTCCGGCCTGACGCCGCTGGCAATCGCCAGCGCCATTGACAGTGGAATCGCGATCACACCGACACTCAGCCCTGCCATCAGGTCACGCATCAGCTTGCCGACATCGTACCCTTCCCGCCATACCTCACGCAGGGCGCTAGAGAAAGACAAGGCATGAAGACGGGCATGGCGGGACATGGTGAAGGCCTCTGACAGGTGGGAAGCTATAAACATTACATTCTGATACAATCCTATTCAATGTTAATGCTATTAACATATACGTCACACCCAGCAGTAAGAGAGTCCCAATGGAAAAACGTACCGCACGCCTCACCCTCCTGATTGACCCGCAGAAAAAGGCTGTCTTCGAGCGTCTATGTAACGAGCAGGATGTCACCCCGTCACAGATGGTGCGCAAGTTCATCCGCGATTTTATCGAACAGGAAATGGGGCCTGACTGGCAGGAGCAGGTGTTCGGCCCGGACGAGCATCGGGACTAGGCCGGCAGAGGCAGCCGCCCCGTGCACAAAACCCTACAAAGGGAGCCTTTTTGTCTTCCCTTGCACTCATGTATAATTTTTGCCCAATTTATTCGGGAGGTGCGCAATGCGTCTTGAGGAAATCGAAACCATCATGCTCAACGTCGGCCTGGTGGTCTTTGCCGGTGCGATCTTTTTCATCATTTATGATCTGGCCAAGAAGTCCAACGCAGGTCGCTTCGGCACCATCGTGCTGTTTTTTGCCCTGGGTCTGGGCTTGGCAGCCTTTCTGATCAAGACCGTTGTGGTCGAATTGATGGAGGGTGGCGGTATCTGAACCGCGCCTTTCCCCCTCCGGCAGCCTGGTTTATAGTGACCCAAGGACTATTCAAGCAGGATTGCACATGAACACGTTTCTGATCATTATCCTCGCCGTGCTGGGCATCGGCGGTGCCTATTGCATCTCCATCTATAACCACCTGGTTCGTCTCAAGCATGCCGTTTCCAGAGCCTGGGCCAACATCGACGTGCTGCTCAAGCAGCGCCACGACGAACTGCCGAAACTGGTGGAAACCTGCAAACAGCACATGGGATACGAGCAGCAGACTCTCAAAGCGGTCATGGAAGCGCGCTCTGCCGTCGCGTCAGCCCGTGAACAGGGCAATATCGGCGCACTTGGCCAGGCTGAAACCCAACTGCGCCTGGGACTGGGCAACCTGTTTGCCGTCGCTGAGGACTACCCTGAGCTGCGAGCCAGCGAGAGTTTCCTGCACCTTCAGGGCCGCATCACCGGACTGGAATCCGGCATTGCCGACCGACGCGAGTTCTATAATGAATCGGTCAACCACCTGAACGTCCGGATCGAACAGTTTCCAGACATGTTTATCGCTCGCAAGTTCGGCTTCAAAGGCGCCGAACTGCTGGAGTTTGAAGAAGCCGACAAGGCCGACGTCAATATGCAGCAGCTGTTCGGATAAGCCATGTTTCTGGACCTGGGTCCACTGTCCGCTCAGGAACGGATATTCCTTCTGTTGCTGTTCGCCGCCCTCTGTGCCGGTGCGCTGTGGTTCGTTTTCAGCCGTCTGCAGCACTTTCGCCTGATTGCCGATACCCCGACTGCCCGTATTCGCTCGGCACCCCAGGGGTTCGTTGAACTGACCGGACACGTCATCAGCGGCGAGGACGGCATGCTGCAGGCCCCGCTGTCCGGACGCAGTTGTGTCTGGTTCCACTACACCGTCGAGGAGCTGGATGACAGCAATGACCGGCGGCGCTGGCGTCATATTCGCAGTGGCACCTCGCACCACTGGTTTCAGATCAACGATGGCACGGGGGTCTGCCTGATTAACCCCGCCGGGGCGGATGTCAGCACCCGCCACAAGCACAGCTGGCAGGCCAGTGCCCCCTATCCCGGCCACATGGGCCTGGATGCTCGCGCAGCTGCCGGCGTCATGTCGGCGGTACTGAGCGGCGAACGCTACCGCTACACCGAACGCCTGATATTCGAGCATGAGCCCATCTACGCATTGGGGACATTCAGCACGGTTGGCGGCGGCCGCGATCAGTTGAACCTGGCTGCGGCAGCACGTGACCTGCTGCGCGAATGGAAGCAGGACACCGAGCAACTGCATGAGCGTTTCGACACCGACGGCGATGGCAAGATCAGCATGGCCGAGTGGCAACAGGCGCGCGAGGCAGCAGAACAGGAGGCCCTGCAGCAGCAACAGCAGTTGCACCAGCTGCCCAGCATGAACGTGCTGTCTGATCCGGACGATAACCAGCACCCGTATATTCTTTCGACACTGGATGAAGCTGAGCTAATGCAACGCTACCGCTGGATATCCTTTGGCTGCTTCACCGGCAGCCTCGTCTGTATCTGGCTTTTTCTCGAGATTTTACTGGCAAAATAGATACAAGTGACTCAAGCTGGATACAGAGGCGCCGACATCAGGAGTGTCCATAGCGTTCGAGGTCGAGACCATGAGATGCCCGGATCACTATCTTCAACACCCCGACCAAATCAGGCTTGAACTGCTGCCCATAGCCCCCGCTCCACACTGGAACGACCCTTCCCTTCCTCTTGGCCTGTCCATGCTGAGCTACCGCAATTACGCACCTGGCAAGTGGCTGCGGATTACGGCCCCCTGCATCAACCCCGAATGCGAGATCGATGCGCTGGTGGTTGAATGTCTGCCAGACCCGGCCCATTCCGAACAGTGTCGGCTCAAGCTGGCATTCCCGGACCATGAACAGCTGTTCAGGGCCCGCATGCTGGAACAGCTGTGCCAAATCTGCATCTACCAGCAGGATGCTCCCGAGGAGGATGCCCAGCAACGCGCACTGGAATGGATCGAACTGGAGGCGGCACATTTCCCATCGGATGGCTTATAATCCTCTTTTTGCAAGCCAGTAACGAGAGGATGCTATGCAGCAGAAGGTTGTCACAGCCGGAGCGATCGAGATCAGCAACGAGAAACCGATGGTGCTGTTCGGCGGCATGAATGTGCTGGAATCACGCGACCTGGCGCTTCGCATCGCCGAACACTACGTACAGGTCACGGACAAACTCGACATTCCCTATGTGTTCAAGGCCTCCTTCGACAAGGCCAACCGCTCGTCGCTGACCTCCTTTCGCGGCCCGGGTCTGGACGAAGGTCTGAAGATCCTTGAAGAGATCAAGCAGACCTTCAACGTACCGCTGATCACCGATGTGCACGAACCCTTCCAGGCAGCGCCGGCGGCCGAAGTCTGCGATATCATCCAGCTGCCCGCGTTTCTGTCTCGCCAGACCGATCTGGTTACGGCCATGGCGGCCACCGGCGCCGTCATCAATATCAAGAAGGCCCAATTCCTGGCCCCGCAGGAGATGAAACATATCCTGCACAAGTGCAAGGAAGCCGGCAACGATAACCTGATCCTGTGTGAGCGTGGTACCAGCTTTGGCTACAACAACCTGGTTGTTGACATGCTGGGCTTCAATACCATGAAGGAATTCGGTTATCCGGTCATGTTCGATGCCACCCACGCCCTGCAGATGCCTGGCGGCCGTGCCGATTCTGCCGACGGTCGACGCGCCCTGGTGGCTCAGCTGTCACGCGCGGGCCTGTCCCAAGGCATTGCCGGCCTGTTCCTGGAAGCGCACCCGCGCCCGGAAGAAGCCAAGTGTGACGGCCCCTGCGCCCTGCCGCTGGACAAGCTGGAGCCCTACCTGCAGCAAATGAAAGCGATCGATGAGCTGGTCAAATCCTTCCCACCGCTCGACACCAGCGCCTGAGGCACCTGGATGGGCCTGCACGCCAGGCCCGCTCTGAATACCCGTTGTTGTTCAAGGAAGCTTGCACCCCATGGCCAATGCACATGAAACCTCATTCAATGCCCTCAAGGAAGAGCTGGTCATTGGCCCGGAGCATCACCGGTTCCAGCTGGTCAGCAAGCAGCGCGATCACTTCGCCGGCCAGCTATGGCTGGCAGAGGACATTTCTACAGCCGCCCGCACCCAGGTCAGCCTGCTGGTTCTCTGGCCAGCCCTTGCAGGGCACGCCGAGGCAGTCAAGGTGGTCCGCAGGCTCGCACAGCAGAACCGAACCGTTAACCACCCACATATAGTGCGCCTGTACGGTCACTTCAGCTGGCGCGGGCTGGAGTTTCTGTCCCTGGAGCATCTCAGCGGCCAAACCCTGTCCGACCTGTTCCAGCGCAAGCAGGCCGCCAAGCTCAGCGCCAAACAGAAACAGGGACTGCTGACTCAACTGGCCAAGGCGCTGGAACGTCACTCCACCCCTCATTATCTACTGGCACCCGACTGCGTTTTCCTGAACCCCGGCGGCGGCGTAAAGCTGTTCGGTTTTGGCTGGCGCCCCGTGATCGCACCATTGGCGGACAGCCTGCCGGTGAGCCCCGAGTTTCTGCGCTACCAGCCACCCGAGGCTTTCCACGCTCACCCCTCGGCGGAACAGGCTGATGTCTACGCACTGGCAGTGCTGACCTGGGAGCTGTACTCAGGCAAGCCGGCCTTCCAGCCCAAGGAGGGCGAAAGCGCGCGCTTCCAGCGTGAATTCAAGGCTCCGCCCGGCTTCAGCAAGCAACAATGGAAACACCTGAACGGCGCCATGAATCCATCCCCGGAACAGCGCCCCGATAGCTGCATTGAGCTGATGCGCGCCCTGTTCACTGATGAGACAGAATCCAAAGACGAACCCGTCCTGGACACCAAGTCATTGGAACAAGACGACAGCCCTCAGGATATGCCTGCTGTCGAAGAGCAGGTCCAGGAGCCCCTCCCTCCTGCCCCGGAACAGGAGACTCCAGCGGTGTCTGACACCGCACCGGCAGCAGCCGAAGAGACCACACAGAGCAGTCCTCGGCGCCGTTTATGGACGCCAGGCCCCACCCTTCGCCGCTGGCTGGGCTGGACGCTGGCCTACCTGCTCGGACTGGGCAGTGGCTTCTGGATAGCACTGCTGCTGTTTCAGGGTCAACTCGACAGCCTCAGCAGCCAGGCGCTGACCTTAATGAAAGACAACCGGGAGCTGCGTGCGGCCTTCGAATCGATGGAACGCGAACGCGATCGGCTGGCACAGACACTGGACGCAGCCAATACTGAAGCCGCATCGCAACAGGACACGCCACCGGCAAAGCCCATCCCCTCGGCCGAGGAAATGCGTGATGATGACCAAGGCTTCTCTCACCTGACCGTGTTTCAGGATGAACTCGAAGGCGGTGGCCGTGGTCCACAGATGGTGGTCATTCCGCCTGGCCGCTTCCGCATGGGCGACCTGCATGGTCAGGGAGACGATAACGAGCGTCCCGTGCACGAAGTGACCATTGCGCATAACTTCGCCCTGGCGCGGCTTGAAGTCACCTTCGCAGAATTTGACCGTTTTGCCGAGGCCACGGGCCGCCCTCTTCCCAGCGACGAGGGCTGGGGACGTGGCAACCGCCCGGTGGTCAACGTTACCTGGCAGGACGCCGACGCCTACGCCCGCTGGCTGGCCGAGCAGACCGGGCAGCCCTATCGCCTGCCAACAGAAGCGGAATGGGAATACAGTGCACGTGCAGGCACCGAAAGCCTGTTCTGGTGGGGAGATGAGATGCAGGAAGGCTATGCGGTCTGTGACGGCTGCGATAGCCGCTGGGGCAGCCAGAGTACAGCCCCGACCGGCTCAATGCAGGCTAACCCCTGGGGACTGCATGATTTAAGCGGAAACGTGGACGAATGGGTAGCTGATTGCTACCAGGCCGATTACAGTCAGGCGCCGAAAGACGGCAGCGCAGAACAGATGACCGGGTGCAGTCAGCGTGTGATGCGTGGCGGCTCCTGGTTTGATATCCCGCGCCTGACCCGACCGGCCAGTCGCTACCGCCACCCGGCCAACACCTCACGCAACAGCTGGGGGTTCCGCGTGGCACTGGATTTACCCGATACATCCAACTGACAACCCGAGGCCCCTAGATGACAAACCCACGACTTCTGACAGGTATTGCCCTGTCCCTTGCACTTCAGCCATTGAGCGGGCTGGCAGCCCAGGCCCTGACCCTGTCCGAAGACAGTCGTCAGGCGGTTAACCTGACCCTGTACCAGAGCAATCTGGCACTGATCGAAGAAACACGCACCACCCCGGCCCTGCCGGCCAACAGCCGCATTATACTCACCGGCGTCAGCCCGCAGATGCTGGCTGAAACCCTGCAGGTCAACGGTGCTGGACAGGTGCTGGAGCAGAACCTGGAAAGCAATACGCTGGATTTGCAGCGCCTGCTGCAACAGCAGATCGGCCAGCCCATACACCTCATCCGCTTCAACCCCGCAACCGGCGGCGAGAGTGAGCGTCGGGTGAAGCTGCTGCGTACAGAAGGCAAGGTGCTGCTGGTGGAAAATGAACAGGGCCAGGTGGAAACACTCACTCTGCACGACGGGCAATGGCGACTGGCACTGGATGCTCCCGCGCCCTACCAGCTCAAGCCCAGCCTGTCATTCAAGAGCACGGGCACCCCAAAACCGGGAGATGCTCAGCTGCGCTACCTCAGCCGTGGTCTGAGCTGGAGTATGGACTATGTGATCAACCTGGACACCAAGGGCGAAAAGGTTGATCTGCAAGGCCTGGCAACCTTGAACAACACGACAGACATGCAATGGCCCGACGCACGTATCAAGTTGCTGGCCGGCCAGGTCAACGAACCGGCCCCCAACTACGCGATGGAACAGGCCAAGATGATGATGCGCGCGGCGCCAGCAGCGGACGCAATGGGTGGTGCCAGCCGCTCCAGCGTACAGGATTACCATCTGTATACGCTGAATCACACCCTGACACTGGAGCCACAACAGCAGAAGCAGATTCCGCTGATCCAGCAGCAAAGCCTGCCCGCTCGTATTCACTATCAGCAACGGGTACAGGTGACACCGCACCAGCAGCAGCCGATGCGCAAGGCAAACCCCGATATAACACTCAGCTTCGAAGCCCCTGCCATTGGCGAGAACCGCACGCCCCTGCCCGCCGGTCAGGTACGAGTATTCCGTCCTGATACCGAAGGCCAGCTGCAATTTATCGGTGGCAGTCAGCTGGATTCAGCTGCACCTGGCGAGCGTGCCGAAATAGTGTTGGGCAAGGCATTTGACCTGGACGTTGAATACGAACAAACCGCGTTCAAGAAGCTGTTTATCGGCTATGAAATCAGCTACGCCGTGACACTGAACAACCGCTCTGAAGAGCCCAAACCGTTTGTAGTCGATGCGCGCATACCGCTGCCTTTCAAACTGATGCAGTCAGATCTGGAACCGACCAAGAGCACCGCATCCCGCCTCACATGGGCACTGGATCTTCAGCCCGGAGAAGAACGCGTTATCAACTTCAGCGTCAAGCTGATCAAGTCCTGACAACATCCGGCAATGGCTGCTGGCGCTTGCGCCAGCAGTCCGCCCGCGCCGTATCAATAGCTGCTCCCAGCACGCCTTCTTCATATACTTCAATCATTCGCTTGACCGCCAGTGGGTGCCGCTGCTCGGCCGACATGCGGTAATAACGCAACGCCTTCACTGCGTCCGGCCGGAAATAGTGCTCGAACCCCTGTTCATAGATGCGGCCCATCTGATACTGCGCCCTGGCATCACCCTGCTCGGCAGCCCGTTCAAGATAGATCCCTCCCTGCACCCGGCTGGAAACATCCTCACCCCGGAAATGCAGCAAATGACCATAAGTCGACAGGGCAGCACGACTGCCTGATTCAGCCGCCTGGCGATACAGGTACATGGCGATACGATGACGTCGACGCGAGCCCTTGAGTACAGGCAAGTGGAACAGCTGGCCGGCCAGCCAGTTCACTAGCGGTGCGGTCATTCGCCTCATTGAACGCATTTCTTATACTCCCAGGCACTTAATACTTTTATTTTTATAACGTTATGATAAAAATATCTGACATCAAGACACGTAGATCGTTACACTGAACTATACCTGTTGTCAGTCAGATTACAGCATCCTGTTCTGACACCAGACTGTTTCCCATTACTATCGAGCAGCAAGGGAGTTGATCCGCTGATGAATATCTACGAAGACAACGCATTAACGATCGGTAACACCCCTCTGGTTCGCCTCAAACACCTGTGGCCTCAGGGCAATCTGCTGGCCAAGGTTGAGTCGCGCAACCCGGCCGGTTCTGTCAAATGTCGCATTGGTGCCAATATGATCTGGGCCGCCGAGCAGGAAGGCAAACTGACACCGGGCATGACCCTGATCGAGCCGACCAGCGGCAACACCGGCATTGCGCTGGCCTTCGTAGCAGCCGCCAAGGGCTACAAGCTGATTCTGACCATGCCGTCATCCATGTCGCTGGAACGTCGCAAATTGATGAAAGCCCTGGGGGCTGAAATCGTGCTGACCGAGCCGGCCAAGGGCATGAAAGGTGCCATTGAAAAGGCACAACAACTGGTAGACGAAAACCCGACCGATTACCTGATGCTGCAACAGTTCGAAAACCCGGCCAACCCGGCAATCCACGAGCAGACTACAGGCCCGGAAATCTGGCGTGATACCGATGGCCAGGTCGATGTCTTCGTGGCGGGTGTAGGCACAGGTGGCACCCTGACCGGTGTTTCCCGCTATATCAAGAACACCCAGGGTAAGGCCATCAAGACAATTGCCGTAGAACCTGAAGACTCTCCGGTGATTTCCCAGACCCTGGCCGGCGCTGACGTCAAACCCGCTCCGCACAAGATCCAGGGCATCGGTGCCGGTTTCGTGCCCAAGAACCTTGAACTGGAACTGGTTGATCAGGTGGAAAAGGTTGGTAATGAAGAAGCGATGGCCATCGCACGCGAACTGATGCAGAAGGAAGGGATTCTGTGCGGCATCTCCTGCGGCGCCGCACTGGCTGCAGCCTTGCGCGAGGCCCGCAAGCCGGAGAATGCAGACAAGCAGATCGTTGTGATCCTGCCGGACTCCGGTGAACGCTACCTGTCTTCTGCGCTGTTCGAGGGCATGTTTACTGACAATGAAAGCGTGCAGTAAGTAAGCCGCCGCGCCGCAAAACCAAAAACAGCCGCATCAGCGGCTGTTTTCATTTCAAGGGCCGTCGTGACATCGCGGCCTGGCGAGGTCAGCTCATCAGCTCGCGTACCTGCTGGTGGCTGGGGAAACTGCTCAGATCACGCACACTGACGGCATTTGCACCAGTGCGGGTCAGGATGTAGGAGCTGGGCTTGCGCGCACCGCTCTGGTACACACCGCTGACTTCAAAATTCTCACCATCCACACCCAGAATGGCAATTGTGCGCTCGTGTGCCTTAACCTGTACATCCATATTCTTCACTTTTCACCTCCACCCTTTTGTTTTGTAGTTTTATTACAATAAGGATAGCCTAAAAGCAGAATTTGACAAGTCTGTTAGGATTGCTTTGTCATTTGATGACAAAAACGCTCATATCATTCACCGGACCCCAAGGCACTCTTCCGCTTTCCTGTACCCCAGCTCAATCATTTCGGCCGCCCGGTCGAATTCAAGCATCTGACAGGCATTACGGGAAACCTCTATCACCCGGTCCGGTGGGTAGGCCGCCAGCTTGTGTCGCGCGATACTGCTCTGCATGGTATCGAATGCCTGAATCGCCACTTCATACGCGCCCCAGTCACGCTCACGCGTGTCGGTCATGTTTTGCTGCAGCTTCTGAATAAACCGACTGATCCGGTCATGCACAGCCGAGTCGGGCTGCTGCTTTTCTTCTCTCCCCGTTTCCTCCGCCTGCATCTGTACCATCACGGGCGCATTGAGGTTCACAGCCAGCGTCAGGTCCGACTTGTCCTTGAAGGTCGGCGCGATGGGCACGGGGTTCAGCACCCCGCCATCGACCAATACATGCCCTTTATACTTGAAAGGTGTAAACAGCAGAGGAATGGCGATGGATGCCCGAATGGCATCAAACAACCGCCCGGAGTTGATCCACACCTCTTTCTGCGTATGCAGGTCAGTCGCAACAGCCGTAAACGGGATAGACAGACGCTCAATATGCACGTCCCCCACCAGGCCAATCAGAGTATCGATCAGCTTGTCGCCGCGTACCAGACCACCTCGGTCCCAGGTCAGATCCAGCAACGCCATGATATCCCGACGGGTGACCGAGCGAACCCAGTGCTCATACTCACTCAGTTTACCTGCAGCATAAATGCCACCCACCAGAGCCCCCATGGAGCAACCCGATATAGACTGAATACTGTAACCCTGCTCTTCCAGCCAACGAATGACACCGATATGTGCCAACCCTCGAGCACCACCGCTGCCCAACACCAGCGAGACTCTCTTGCCTTCATTATTCCCGTTCACACTCATAAGTCCCTTACCTTTCAGGTGTTGCTGTTTCTCGTCAACAACACGCACTCCCCCTCGGCTTGCCAACGACTGGTATCCAACGTACAGCAGAAAAACTCGACGCCCGAAGTTCCCTAGCATTGCCCTTTTTCCCGTTTTTTCGGGGGACAGTTGCCACCGCCTCCGCTATCTGTACCACCACTTCCTTCAGCCGTCACAGTGCCACTATGATGCTGATTGGGGCGCTTCAGATTCAACGTTGTTGTTGCCTCAGACGCGTTAATGCCATCTGTTACCGTCAAACGCAGGGTATAGCGGCCACTACCGTCATAAACGTAGTTATCGACACGATCTACCCCCTCAAGCGTATTGCCATCACCCAAGGCCCAGGTGTAATCCAACGGCCCCGTTCCTGTACTGAATGTACCGATAAAATCGCACTCAAATCCCGTACATTCATAGCTGAAGGCTGCTATCGGTGCCGTGTAGACTGGGGGCGGTTCGGTGCCGGAAACAGCCGCCAGTGCAGCAGCCACATCCAGCCGTCCGAAACGGGACCAGTCACGCAGGTTCTGCCCTCTTGCGCCCACGGCCGCAGCATTTTCCTGCAGCAGCTGGCGCACTTTCAGATTACAGGCCACACCATCCAGTTCACAGGGCCAGGAAGCAGCCAGGTCCGGAAAAGCATCATACAACTCAGTCCAGACCAGCGCGGCACCACCCGCCACCAGCGGCGCGGCCATTGAGGTGCCGTCCCACCAGTCCACGCAGGAGTCGGTACCCGGAGCCAGATTACAGCTGGCATCCGGCAGAATGCCGATGATGGCTTCCCCCGGCGCCGACAGGGACACCCAGGGATCGGTTGGCCAGCTGTAGGTGGAAAAATCGGCACGGTCATCATGGTGGTCAGATGCCGCAACAGCCATAACCGTCGAGTTGCCATCCGCATCTGTACAGGCCGCAGGATAGACACGCCCGGTATCACCATTGTTACCCGCCGCCGCAACAACCAGAACGCCCCTGCTGACGGCTACCGCAATCGCATCACATTCCGCATTGGATACTGTCGTGGGGGTGATATTGCCGGATTCATCGATCCAGTCACTGCCGTAGCTCATGGTGATCACCGAGTAGCGGCTGCGCACCAGTGCGTTATCCCCATCCAGCCTGTCCTGCGATGCCTGTTGAATCGCGGCAATGGAGCCGGAGACCGGGCAGAGACCGGCCAGAAAATAGTTCACACCGTCTGTTATCAGCTCCTGATAACACACCTTGAAAATACCCAGCCCGGTATTCCAACCAATGCCCGCAATCCCCTCCCCATTATCGGTATTCGCGGCGACCTCGGAGCTTACAAAGGTGCCGTGCCCCAGGTTGTCGCAGGCCGGCTCTTCCGCCGTACAGCTGTCTCCCCACAGGCCCGCTGTCAGCCCGACCAGATTGACCTGCTCGATACACT
>Ga0193959_1000751_pt1 | contig 13156 bp, 10 predicted proteins | sample FB_2_MG_FD_140333 | JGI IMG/M metagenome (GOLD analysis project Ga0193959, IMG submission 140333) | Microbial mat bacterial communities from the Broadkill River, Lewes, Delaware, United States - FB_2_MG | ecosystem: Environmental > Aquatic > Freshwater > River > Microbial mats | place: USA... | reverse complement strand
AGCCATGCACCGTTCGAAACCACGTCCGGCTGTGGCATGGGCTGCCTGAACACCCTGCGCGAAGCACTGGAAAACAGCTCCAGCGGGCATGAGCCACCGGCCGCCTTCATCATCGAAACCATTCAGGCCGAAGGTGGTGTCAACATCGCCAGCCGGGAATGGCTGCTGGAGCTGCAGCAGCTGGCACGCGATGTGGGAGCCCTGCTGATCATTGATGACATTCAGGTGGGCTGCGGTCGCACCGGCAGCTACTTCAGTTTCGATAATATGGGACTGGACCCGGATATCATCTGTCTGGCCAAGGGCATCGGCGGTTTCGGCACGCCGCTGGCCATGAACCTGGTAAAACCGGAGCATGATGCCCACTGGCAGCCCGGTGAGCATACCGGCACCTTCCGTGGTCAGGGGTTCTCCTTTGTTGCCGGCCGTGAGGCACTGCGCTATTTCGAAGACGATAACCTGATGCAGCTGACCCGCACTCGCGGCGAACAGGTGCACGCCCGCCTGCAGACACTGGCACAGCGATATGCCGACGAGGGCTTTGAAGTGCGCGGCAAGGGCATGATTCAGGCGCTGGATGTAGCCGATGGCGCCCGCGCCAAGGCCATCGCCGCCGCCTGTTTCCAGCAGGGCCTGTTGGTCGGTCCCTGCGGGGTCGGTGGTCGTGTGGTCAAGCTGATCCCGCCGCTGACTATTCCCGATGACGACCTGGAGCAGGGCCTGAGTATTCTGGAACAGGCCATCGATCAGGTAATGGGAGGTGCATGATGCGTGAACGCGACGATATGACCTTTCCGTTCGAGGAATACCAGCGCCGCCTCGGAGAGCTGCGCCAGCGCATGGCCAGGCGCCTGCTGGATGCAGTGATCATCACCGACCCGGAAAACCTGATGTACCTGACCGATTATCAGACCAGCGGCTACTCCTACTTTCAGGCCCTGATTGTTCCGCTGGAAGACGAGCCCTTCATGGTCACCCGGATGATGGAGGAATCCAATGTCCATGCGCGCACCTGGGTGGAAAAGACCCGCCCCTATTCGGATACCGGTGACGCCATTCAGATGCTGATTGAAGCCCTGCGTGAGTTCGGCCTGTCCGACAAGGTACTGGGCTACGAACGCAACAGCTATTTCTTCCCGGCCTACCACCAGGACTACTTCAAGACCTCGTTCAAGGGCGGTCGCCTGATGGACTGTTTCGGCATTGTTGAAGAGGGGCGCAAATGCAAATCAAGCCATGAACTGGACGCCATGCGCAAGGCGGCACATGCTGCCCGGGCCGGCCTCTATGCCGGCGTGGAGGCCTGTCGCGCAGGCGTCACCGAAAACGAGATCGGAGGTGCCATCAGTGCGGCCATGTTCAGTGCCGGTGGCGACTTCCCGGCCGTTATGCCCTATGTCACCTCCGGTCCACGCACCATGATCGGCCATGCCACCTGGGAAGGCCGCACCGTACAGCCCGGCGATCATGTATTCCTGGAAATAGGCGGCTGCTATCGCCGCTATCACACTGCGCTGATGCGCACGGTGATCTGTGGCGAACTCAGCGACTCCATGTATAAGGCACAGGAAACGATGAAAAGCGCTCTGCGCCAGATCCGCGCCGAAATGAGACCGGGACTGACGGTATCCGATGCCGATCATATCGTGCGCTCCATCATCACCGAGAACGACGTGGGCGCACGCCTGATAACCCGCTCGGGCTACTCCATCGGCATCGCATTCCCGCCCAGCTGGGACGAGGGCTATATCCTCAGCCTCAAGGGCGGTGACAGCTCAGTGCTGGAGCCGGGCATGACCTTTCACGTCATTCCCTGGATGTGGGGGGTGGATGGCGACAAGACCTGTGGCATATCCGATACCTTCTATGTCACCGAGGACGGCTGCGGCTCCTTCTTTGACGATGTACCCCAAGACTTTTTTCTGCGTCCCGGCACACCTGCAACCCAAGAAAACAGCGACAAGGCGACCAAAAAGGTCAGAACAGGCGGCAAAAAAGACAAGTTGGTCAATTTGCGTTAAGGAGACTGCAATGCTGACTGTAATCAACCCAACCACCGGACAGACCCTGCACAGCTCCCCGGCTCTGGACCACGCAGCGATGGAACAGCGCATCAATCAGGCACAGGAGGGGTTCCAGTATTGGCGGACGACCTCGTTCAGCGAACGCCGTGCACTGCTGCAGCGGGTTGCCACCCTGATGCGCGCCCAGGAGGACCGTCTGGCCCAGCTGATGACCGATGAGATGGGCAAGCCGATCCGGGAAGCTCGCGGTGAAGTGCAGAAGGCAGCCTGGTGTGCCGAACACTATGCCGAGCACGGCGCCAACTACCTGCGCTCCTATGACCTGCCGTCGGATGCCAGCCACAGCTATGTACAACACCTGCCATTGGGGCCAGTACTGGGCATTCTGCCCTGGAATGCCCCCTTCTGGCTGGCATTCCGTTTCTGTGCCCCCGCACTGATGGCCGGCAATACCTGCCTGCTCAAGCACGACCCTCATGTCCCGGCCTGCGCCGAGGCCATTGCCGACCTGTTCGTGCAGGCAGAAGCGCCCTCCGGGGTCATGCAGAACCTGCCTCTGCAAACACCTGACGTGGCGGCAGCCATCCGTCATCCGGCCGTTCAAGCCGTATCGTTTACCGGCTCCAGCAGCGGTGGCAGCAAGGTCGCAGCTCTGGCCGCAGCTGAACTCAAGCCGGCCGTACTGGAGCTGGGCGGTTCGGACCCCGCCATTGTGCTGGCCGACGCCGATCTTGAGCAGGCCGCTGATCTGATCGGTTTTTCCCGCATCATCAATGCGGGTCAGTCCTGCATCGCAGCCAAGCGCATCATCGTTGAAGCGCCGGTCTATGATCGCTTCCTGGCCTTGCTGGAAGCCCGACTCGCACCGCTGAAGGTTGGCAACCCTGCCAGCCCCGATACCGATATAGGCCCTCTCGCGCGGGATGACCTGCGTGCAGAACTGGCCCGTCAGGTCGATGCGACAAAAGCTGCCGGGGCACGCTGCCTGCTGGGTGGCTCGGTACCGGATGGACCCGGTTTTTTCTACCCGGTCACCCTGCTGGCGGATGTCAGCAACGACATGCCCGCCTGCCGCGAGGAAACCTTCGGCCCCGTGGCCGTAGTACTGAAAGCCGAGGATGCCGCGCATGCTCTGCGCCTTGCCAATGACACCGAGTATGGTTTGGCCGGCTCAATCTGGACCGATCGTGTGCGTGGAGAGGCCATGGCCGCCGATATCCAGGCTGGTCAGGTGGTGATCAACGGACTGGTCAAGACCGATCCCCGTCTGCCCAGCGGCGGCATCAAGCGCTCTGGCTATGGCCGTGAACTGGGCCCCCACGGCATTCTGGAATTCGTCAACGTACAACAGGTCTGGGTAGGCCCCAAGCAAGATTAAACCCTTCGGGCAGGTACACGCCTGCCCTTTTCCCCCACATTTTCCGCGCTTTCCTCGACTCTTTTTCCGACGCCTGACCGCAACAGCACCGATGCATGAGCAGCTCGCCGTTTATAACCATTCGGTCTTTCGTACACGCCAAATACAATATTAGAATGTTCAAAATGGTTATATATTTATAATAATAAGCAATTAAAAAATCGGAGGTGTTATGCAACCCAAAGTGAAGGCGTTTTTTGACGAACCTACATTTACCTACAGCTATGTCATCCAGGACCCGGCGTCCAACCACTGTGCCATCATCGATTCGGTGCTGGATTTTGACTACGCGGCCGGCAAGACCGACACCCGCTCTGCCGATGCCATTCTTGCGTATGTCAAAGCCGAAAGCCTGACCGTCGACTGGGTACTGGAAACCCATGTCCATGCCGATCACCTGTCTGCCGCTCCCTACCTGCAGGAGAAGACCGGTGGCAAACTGGCGATTGGTGCCCATATCACTACCGTTCAGGACACCTTTGGCAAGGCCTTTAACGCCGGTACCGAATTTGCCCGTGACGGCAGCCAGTTTGATGTGCTGCTCAAGGATGGTGATGAAATCCGCATTGGTGAACTCAAGGGCCTGGCCATGCATACCCCGGGACACACCCCCGCCTGCATGACCTACGTCTTCGGTGATGCGGCCTTTGTCGGCGACACCCTGTTCATGCCCGATTTCGGCACCGCCCGCTGCGATTTCCCGGGTGGCGACGCCCGTACCCTGTATCACTCGATCCAGCGTGTTTTCGCCCTGCCACCCGACACCCGCCTGTTCATGTGCCATGACTACAAGGCGCCGGGCCGCGACGAGTACGCCAACGAAACCAGCGTCGCCGCCGAGCGCGAAACCAATATTCACGTCAAGGATGGCATCAGTGAAGAGGACTTCGTCCGCATGCGTACCGAGCGGGATGCAACGCTCTCCATGCCGCGCCTGATTCTGCCCTCGGTGCAGGTCAACATGCGCGCCGGTCAGATGCCACCGGCGGAAGACAACGACCAGGTTTACCTGAAGGTGCCGATCAACCTGTTCTGAACGGCACCCACACGACAAGAACAACACTGGAGACGTGCATGGAAATTCATCAGCTCACCCCGTTTCTTAGCGTGAGTCCGCAGATTACAGCCGCCGATGTGGGGCTGGCTGCGGCCAAGGGATTCAAATCAATCATCTGCAACCGGCCCGAGAACGAAAGTCAGGACCAGCCGGATATGGCCGACATTCGCGCCGCAGCCGAACGCCAGGGCCTGGCCTGGCACTACCAGCCGGTAATTTCCGGCCAGATCAAAGACGAGGACGTCGCCCGCTTCCGTGACCTGATGGACAGCCTGCAGGGGCCGGTACTGGCATTCTGCCGCACAGGTACCCGCTGCTGCACGCTCTGGGCACTGTCCGAGGCGCACCACCTGTCTCCCGATGCCATTCTCACGGCAGCGTCGGCGGCCGGCTATGATCTCAGCGCCCAGCGCGAACGCCTGCAGGCCCAAGCCAGCATCAGCACCGCCACACCGGCCAAGGTGGCCGGGCATCGCCACGACGTGCTGATTGTCGGCGGTGGCGCCGCCGGCCAGTCGGTTGCCGGCAGCCTGCTGCAGCGCGACCCGGATCTCGACATCGCCATCATCGAGCCGCGTCAGGAGCACTACTATCAGCCCGGCTGGACGCTGGTCGGCGGCGGCGTATTCGAGCGCCGTGAAACCGTACGCGCCATGGCTCAGGTGATGCCGCAGAAAGTGAAATGGTATCAGGCCGCCGCACACGCCTTCGAACCCGAGCAGCGTCAGGTGGTGCTGGAGGATGGCGAACACATCAGCTACAGCATTCTGGTAGTAGCCCCCGGCCTGACACTGGACTGGGATGCCATTCCCGGCCTGCGCAACACCCTGGGACGCAACGGCGTAACCTCCAACTACCTGTTCGACCTGGCTCCCTATACCTGGGAACTGATCCAGAGCATGCACAAGGGCAAGGCCCTGTTCACTCAACCACCGATGCCGATCAAGTGCGCCGGTGCCCCACAGAAGGCAATGTACCTGGCATGCGACCACTGGCAGCGCCAGTCTCTGTTGCAGGATATCGAGGTCGAGTTCTGCACCGCCGGTGCCGCGCTGTTCGGAGTGGCCGATTATGTCCCGGCGCTGATGCAGTATGTGGAACGCTACGGCATCAACCTCAATTTCCAGCACAACCTGATCAGCGTGGACGGCACCGGCAAGACCGCGCTTTTCAAGGCAACCGATGCCGAAGGCAACAGCAGCGAGGTGGAGAAACCCTTCGATATGCTGCATGTCTGCCCGCCCCAGCGCGCGCCTCGCTTTATCAGCGAAAGCCCGCTGGCCGATGACGCCGGCTGGATCGCACTGAACCCTGAGACACTGCAGCACAGCCGATATGGCGATATTTTCGGTCTCGGTGATGCCGGCAATACTCCCAATGCCAAGACCGCTGCGGCCGTCCGCAAGCAGGCTCCCGTGGTAGCCGAAAACGTGCTGCGCGCACTCAAGGGCGAAGCCCCACGTGCCATTTACGACGGCTACGGCTCCTGCCCACTCACGGTGGAACGCGGCAAGATCGTACTGGCCGAGTTCGGTTACGGCGGCAAGCTGCTGCCCAGTTTCCCGGGCTGGATGGTGGACGGCAAACAGCCCAGCCGCTTCTCCTGGCTGCTGAAGGAGAAAATGCTGCCGTGGATTTACTGGAACGCCATGCTCAAGGGACATGAGTGGCTGGCCAGGCCGGAACTGCTCAACCACCGGCCAACCGAGCAGGAAGCGCAACAGGCCTGCGATTTTGCCGATAAGAAATAAGCCCTTGAGATGCGACAGGATACACCGATGCTAGAACGCTATTTCCCGATATTGCAGTGGCTCAAGGTCTACAACCGGAGCACCTTTACCAGCGACCTGGTTGCCGCCCTGATCGTCACGATCATGCTGATACCCCAGTCGCTGGCCTATGCCCTGCTTGCCGGCCTGCCGGCGGAAGTCGGGTTATATGCCAGTATCCTGCCGCTGGTGGCCTACGCCATTTTCGGTACCAGCCGAACGCTGGCCGTCGGCCCGGTTGCGGTTGTCTCTCTGATGACCGCTGCCGCTGTCGGCAACCTGGCCCTGCAGGGCACCGCCGAATACATCGCGGCAGCCACGGCGCTGGCCTTTATTTCCGGCGGCATCCTGATCCTGATGGGCCTGATGCGGCTGGGTATTCTGGCCAATTTCCTCAGCCATCCAGTCATTTCCGGCTTTATTACCGCTTCCGGCATTATCATTGCGGCCAGTCAGCTCAAGCATATCCTGGGCGTGGATGCATCCGGGCATAACCTGCTGGAAATTCTGCTGGCCATCGGTGCCAAACTGGATCAGATCAACCTGCCCACCCTCCTGATCGGTGTGACCGCCACGGCGTTTCTGTTCTGGGTACGCAAACAGCTCAAGCCCGTGTTGATTTCACTGGGCATGGGCGCCCGACTGGCCGATATTGTCGCCAAGGCCGGTCCTGTACTGGCGGTCGTCGCCACCACTCTGGTGACCTGGGGGCTCAATCTCGGCGAACAGGGTGTCCGTGTGGTGGGCGAAGTGCCTACCGGCCTGCCCGGCCTGCACCTGCCCAGCTTTGATGCCGACCTCTGGCAGCAACTGTTCGTGTCAGCCCTGCTGATCAGCATTGTCGGCTTCGTGGAATCGGTCTCCGTCGCCCAGACCCTGGCCGCCAAGCGCCGCCAGCGTATCGCCCCGGATCAGGAGCTGATCGGTCTGGGCGCATCCAATATTGCCTCCGCCGCGTCCGGCGGCTTTCCGGTCACCGGTGGTTTCTCCCGCTCGGTGGTCAATTTCGATGCCGGTGCCGAAACACCGGCCGCCGGAGCCTTTACCGCTGTGGGTATCGCCATCGCCACTCTGGTGCTGACCCCACTGATCTTCTTCCTGCCCAAAGCGACACTGGCCGCCACGATTATTGTGGCCGTGCTGTCACTGGTTGATCTGGGTGCCCTCAAGCGCACCTGGGCCTACTCGCGCAGCGATTTCGCCGCCATGCTGGCCACCATTCTGCTGACACTGGTGGAAGGTGTGGAAATGGGCATCATCGCCGGTGTAGGCCTGTCGGTGCTGTTGCACCTGTACCGCACCAGCAAGCCGCACAGTGCCATCGTTGGCCGCGTGCCCGGTACCGAGCACTTTCGCAATGTGGACCGCTTCGAAGTGGAAACCTGCAAGCGCATCCTCACCCTGCGCATTGATGAAAGTCTCTACTTTGCCAATGCCCGCTATCTGGAAGACCGTGTGTACGACCTGATTGCCGAACAGCCGGAGATCGAACATCTGGTGCTTATGTGTCCGGCGGTTAATCTGATCGATGCTTCGGCGCTGGAAAGTCTGGAAGCCATCAACCACCGCCTCAAGGACAGTGGCGTGCATTTCCACCTGTCGGAAGTAAAAGGCCCTGTTATGGACCGTCTCAAGCGCACCCACTTCCTTGAAGAGTTAAACGGCAAGGTCTTTCTGAGCCAGTACGATGCCTGGGAAGCCCTGGGACGGGCCACCGGCTGCGATCATGTCAATGACAACAGGGCGCGTATTGCGACCCCGGTAACAGCCGATACCGACTAGCTTCTCGCGGCTTTAAGCAGACCGCATCAGAGTAAGGCGCTGGCCAGATCCAGCGCTCTGCTCTGCGGCAGCAATACCTGCACTCATCACCAAACAAACAGGCCTGTACTTTTCCGGCATAGCACGATAGTCGGTACCGCATTGCTCTGGATTCAGCTAATACCAGACTTCGACCTTTTCTCACCCCCATGATCTGCCTCTATATTAATCATGCGGCGCATGATCAACTTATCGGTTTGTTCACTGTATACTGAACCACCCTCAATCTGTTTTGGAGCGACATTTCAGACTATGGCTACCAAACGCCTATCTCGTACCGACTGGGTTAATGCTGCCACACAGGTGCTGGCCACCAGCGGTATTGATATGGTCCGCGTCGATAACCTCGCCAAAAAATTGAAAATCACTCGCGGCAGTTTTTATTACCATTTCGACAGCCGCAAGGATTTACTGCAGGCCATTCTGGACAGCTGGCGATTGAAAGCGACCGAAGCGGTTATCGATAGCCTCAAACAGCGATCGTCTGACAGCAAGGAGCAGTTGCTTGAACTGATGTCACTGCCGATGAAAGGCGACAAGGCACACACGGCTGCCTCGATAGAAATTTCATTGCGGGCCTGGGCGCGGCGCGATGAAATTGCACGAGCCACTGTCGATGAGGTCGACAGCTACCGCATCAGTTTCATCGAAGACCTGTTCAAGGATATGGGGCACTCGGCCCAGCAGGCCAATGATCTGGCCCATCTGGTCTACTCTTTCCTGATCGCCTCCTCCCTGGTGGACCCCGATGCCTCTGCAGAGGTACGCCGGCAGCGCTCGGAGCGTATTGCCGATTTTCTGGCAGACAACTGCCCGCAGTCGGACTGCACGTTCAGAAACCAGGCATAAAAAACGGCTACCCCCAAATAACTGCAGGGTAGCCGTGGTTCATCGCAACCTGTATTTACATCATATCAACGAGAACCAGAGACAACGCAGGGAACGCGATGATCAACATCAGGCGGAAAATATCCGCGATCAGGAAGGGAAATACACCCTTGAAGATCACTTTAAGGTCAACATCCGGCACCACTGACTTCAGCACAAAAACATTGAGCCCGACCGGCGGTGTAATCAAGCTGATCTCGGTTGCAATGACCACGATAATGCCAAACCAGATCAGGTCCATCCCCATGCCCTGCACCACCGGGTAGAACACCGGCACGGTTAGCAGCAGCATGGAAATCGACTCCAGCACCGCACCCAGCACGAAGTAGATCAGGATGATCACCATCAGCACACCAATCAGCCCCAGATTGAGCCCTTCAATCCAGTCGACAATAGTAAATGGCAGGTTGGATACATTGACCAGGTTGGCAAAAATCAGCGAGCCTATCAGGATCGCAACCAGTGACACCGTGGTCGCCGCCGAATCCTCCAGCGCATCCTGCATCTTCTGCAGACACAGCTTGCCGCGGATCAGCGTGATCAGAATGGCGCCTACGGAGCCTACGCCTGCAGCCTCGGTTGGTGAGAAAAAGCCGAAATAGATACCGCCCAGCACGACAAAAATCAGCAGAGTAAACGCCCACAACTGGCGGATGGCCAGCAGCTTGTCCCTGAGACTGGCTTCATCGCTGTCGGTACACTTGTCCTTCAGCACATGCACGGTGAACAGCACCGCTGCGACATAAAACAGCACCCCGATGATGCCGGGTATGACACCGGCCACGAACAGCTTGCCGATATCCGTTTCGGTGATGATGCCGTAGAACACCAGTGCAATGGAGGGCGGAATCAGAATGCCCAGAGTACCGCCCGCCGCAATGGAGCCGGTCGCCAGGCCATCACTGTAGCCGAACTTTTTCATCGACGGATAGGCGATGCGCGTCATGGTTGCAGCCGTGGCAAAGCTGGAACCACAGAAGGTACTGAAGCCTCCCGAGGCGCCAATGGTAGTGATCGCCAGGCCGCCCTTGTGGTGCCCGACCAGAGCATGGGTAGCGTTATACAGCTCCTCCGCCAATCCGGAGCGACTGATGATGTTGCCCATCAGGATAAACAGCGGAATAACGGCAAATTCATAGGACAGCACAGTTTCCGTGGCAATCATGCCCAGCTGGCTCAAGGCCGCATTCCAGCCCTGGTAGTGTGACAAACCTATAATGCCAACCAGCCCGGTGGCAATGGCAATAGGGACTCGAAGAAACAGCAGTATCAGTAGAACGGTAAAAGCAATCAGCATTTCCATAGGCAATCCTCAGGTCTCGGCCTTTTCTCTGTCCGGATAGGCCACGACCAGGCTTACCAGTGCAACAATTGCGAATGCGGACATGACCGCAATAACCAGCCATTTTTCCAGCCCCAAAAACATGAAAATATCGCCAAACTGTCGAGATTCCTCCATCTGCTTATACACCATATACACCAGTGCCGAGAAAAAGCCGATTTCGATCAGATAACCAAACCAGGCAATAATAATCCCTGCTTTTCCCCTGAACAGTTTTTCCAATAAATCGATGCGAACATGCTTACGCTTTTTATGGACGTGATACAGGCCTGAATAAAAACAGATACCCAGACAGATCCCGACCACTTCATACGAGAAGCCAATCGGACTGTTGAATACAACCCGGCCAAATACATCCATGAATGTAATGCCGGACATGACGATCAGCGCCAGAATGGATATTTTGGCACAGAGATATTCCATCAAGTTGAGCAGTGAAATCCGCATAGCAACCTCGGTGGGAAAGTGCCGCACCCCTCGCAGACGTACGGCACCAGACCTTTATTGAGCGATCTTGTCGATCTCCTGACGGTAGAAGTCGATTGCTTCCTGACCGTTCACACCCGCTTTTTCAGCCTTGCCCAGCCAGGCTTTTCGAATGGGCTGGAATGCCTTGTCGATCGCCCCGTTCAGTTCGGCATCCGCAACCATGTAGCTGTCGCCCAGACGGCTCTTGAGCTGCTCACGGGCCAGCACATCGTTTTCATGCCAGAGGCTGCCCATGCGTACCGCCAGCTTCTCGCCCGAAATGGCCATAATCGCTTCACGATCCGCCGCACTGATCCGGTCCCACTTGGCCTTGTTCATGATCACGAAGGTACTGTTGGTGAAGATGCCGCCGGGGATCTGGGTGATTTGCTCCACGTAGTTGTCCACCTTGAAACCGGTCAGCAGTTCGTCGGACAGCGTGGTGCCATCAATGATGCCGCGTGACAGGAACTCACGCAGTTCAGACAGGGAACCTGCAATGGGAACGGCCCCCAGTGTCTTCAGCGCATCGCCCACGACACTGGTCTGAACGCGGATTTTCTTGCCGTCGAAGTCTTCCGGCTTGGCGATGGCATCTTCTTTCATGTGAATGTTGCCACCGGATGTCACATGAACCGCCAGGGTTACCACATCATCATGCATGCCGGCCGGCTTGAAATGTTTTTCAAACAGGCGCCAGTAGGCCGCCGAGCTGACACCGGCGTTTTCATTGGTGAACGGCAGTTCCACCATCTCCGTCAACGGGAAGGCACCGGGTGCATAGCCATGCGGGCCCCAGGCAATATCAGCGATACCGTTTACCACCGCCTGATAATTGCGCGTGGGCGGCGCCAGCGGCTTGGCTGACGGCATTACCTTGACGCGGCCTTCAGTCACCTTCTCGATTTCATCGAAATACTTGTACAGACCATCTTTCTGCGACCAGTGCTGTGAGGGGAACCACTGGTTGTATCTAAGGGTGACATCAGCAGCCCAGCTGGTGCTGGAAGCGACGAGAGCACCGGTCAGAACGAGTCCGGCTTTGAACACTTTACTAGTCTTCATCGACATTGCTATGGCTCCAGTTGTTATTATCTTTTTAACATACAGTACAGTACTGTATTTTCAACACACCGATACGGTTTTGCAACACTCGATTGCTAGAACTAAAGTCGGCAGGCTGGGGGGATCGGGGTAAAAACGCTCAAACAGCAAGACCAGGGCAGGCACAGCCTGCCCTGAACAGGCGGGTAGGATCAGATAAAGGCATCTGCAAAGAAATTGCCTTCATCCAGACCGCATTCGGCGGCGAAATCACGACGTGCCGAATCGATCACAATGGGGGCACCACAGGCATACACCTGATACCCGGACAGGTCGGCATGATCTGCCATAACGGCAGCATGAACAAAACCCGTACGACCGTCCCAGCCGGAAACATCATCAGAGAGTACAGGGGTGTATTCAAACCAGTCCAGATCCTGCTGCCACTGACGGCAGAGATCATCCATGTACAGATCCTGTGCCGCACGACCGCCCCAGTACAGATGGACCTTGCGGCCATTGCCATCGGCGATCAACTGCTCCATCAGTGCCTTGATGGGCGCAAAGCCGGTGCCACTGGCAAGGAAAATGGCAGGTGCATCGCTGTCACGCAGATAGAAGGTGCCGAACGGCCCCTCGATCGCAACCACGTTCTTCAGCTGGACCTCATCGAAGATCATCGGCGTTGCCTGGCCGCCCGGCACCAGACGGATATGCAGCTCGATACTGCCATCCACGGTTTCTGCCGTCGCCATGGAATAACTGCGGGTCACTACATTCTTGATGGTCAGGTCGACATACTGACCCGGCACGTAATTGAATACGGTGCCCGGCGCCAGTTTACAGGTCAGCTTGACCACATCCTCAGCCAGCTGCTCCTTGCCCATCACACGCGCTGCCACCTTCTGTACCGTTACGCCTTCAAAGCTGGTCACTTCGGGCGAATGCAGCACCACATCACTCTTGGCACGCGCCTGACAGGTCAGCACGGTAGCACCGGCACGGTCGGACTCGCTCAATTCCAGACCTTCCGGGTATTCCACCTCACCTGATTTCAGCTCGGTACGGCAATCGCCACACTGACCATCACGACAACCGTGCTTCAGAACCACACCCGCCTTCAAGCCGGCATCGAGAATGCTGTCGGCCGCGTCGGTTTCGAACGCCTTGCCGACCGGATCAACGGTTACGACATGGTTCATCAGATCAGCCCCTTCTCTTTCGCCATGGTCAGTGCCAGGTCTTCAATCATGTCTTCCTGACCACCTACGGTACCGCGGCGACCAAGCTCTACCAGAATGTCACGGGCCTGAATGCCGTACTTCT
>Ga0193959_1000749_pt1 | contig 13178 bp, 7 predicted proteins | sample FB_2_MG_FD_140333 | JGI IMG/M metagenome (GOLD analysis project Ga0193959, IMG submission 140333) | Microbial mat bacterial communities from the Broadkill River, Lewes, Delaware, United States - FB_2_MG | ecosystem: Environmental > Aquatic > Freshwater > River > Microbial mats | place: USA... | reverse complement strand
GGAGCAGGGAGTGTAGTAACAAAAAATATTCCAGATAATGCAATATTTGCAGGAAATCCAGCAAGACTAGTACGATATATTAATAGAGATTTAAATATACTAGAAAAAATCAAACGGTATTTAAAACTATAAAAGGAAACAAATATGGCATTTACAGAAAACCAAAATATAGTTGCAGAATATTATATTGCTGCTTTAGGGAGAGTACCTGATAAAAGTGGTTTAGATCATTGGGTTGGTAGATTAGAAGGGACTATAGAAAATGAGTCGAAACTTACAGAAGATGAGATACGTGACCAGTTTTTCAACAGAGATATTGCGGAGGTTACATTACGATTTCCAGAAAATCAAAATGTAGAAGAGTTTGTGGTATCTATATATAAAAATGTCTTTGGACGAGAAGCAGATTCTGGTGGACTAGAATATTGGAAAAGCAGACTCACAGAAGGGAGTAACTCTGATCAATCGACATTAACACAAAATGAATTACTTTCAGAGATGTTAAGGATTGCAAAAGCGACAGGTAATGAAATAGATAATGCTTACTTACAAGAGAAATTACAAAATGCAGAACTAGAATATACAAAAGGTGATGATACTCAAAGTCCTAGTATTACCTCAATTCAAATAGCAGATGGTAATTATACTCCAAATTCAATTGTTGATGTGACTGTTACCTTTGATGAAAATATAGTTATAGAAAATACAGATTCTCAATTAACTGTAAATATAGGAGAGTATACAAAACTTGCAACTTTTGCATACTCGACATCAAATACAATGGTGTTTAAATATATCATTGAAGATGGTATTTCAAGTGAAGAACAAACTATTAAAATACCAGTAGATGCATTAGTATTAAATACTACAACTATTCAAGATACTTCAAAAAATAACGCAACGATTGTAAACACTGAAGCAACAAATGAAAATGCGATAGTTAATGATAATCAAGCACCATCGATAACAATAAATTCAGCACACTACACATCAAATACCGACAAAATCATCCTTAATGGTTCAGGTTTTTTGAGTATTAAAGAACAAAATGAAGATGAGGTTACTGATATTATGGCACGATTTGACTTTTCAAAGTTTATTTGGGATATTGATGGACTCAATGATGCAAATACAAGTCTAATAGGAAATACATTGTTCACTAGTTCAGATATTCGTTTAATCAACATTATAAATAATAATGAAATCTCTATAGTCTTCACAAAAGAATTTACAGCATTGGAAGAGGCAACAGGCTTTGGGCATGGAAATGCAGGAGATGCTGTTGATACGATTGATATTTTGAGTGGATTTGTACTTGATACAGTGGGTAATATCTCAAGTGATAAAATAGTAAATGATATTACAGTAGGAATAGACAATCATTTTTATGGAAATAACAATGATAATATTTTAATAGGGACATCAAATGACGATTTTATCAATGCTGGAGCTGGGGTGGATATTTTGACAGGTGGAGCTGGGGCAGATACTTTTGTTTTTTCAAGTACATCAAACGAGATTGATATAATAAAAGATTTATCTTTAAATGGTTCAAATTCGGATAAAATAGATTTAGATATTACGATTAAAAATGTTAATGGGTCTGTTACAGGAAGTGTAAATGAAAATAATTTTATCAACGATATCAATACCTTAGTATCTGTTACAACTAACGGTTTTAATACTCTTGTAGAAGATGATATTTCAGCTACAATAGTTCATACAAATTCAAATAAGAGTTATATGGTTATCGATCGTGATGGTGATAATAGCTTTACAAAAGATGATTTCGCTATAGAGATTACAGGGGTAACTGTAGATAATTTTGATGAAACTATTTTTATATAAATAATAGTAAAAGAAGTAGATTATATTTTAATCTCTTTCTTTACTATATACATTTTCTATAACTTTTTTAAAAGAAGGGTAAAGTACTCTATTTCCATAAGCACTTAAGTGATCTCCATCAAAGAAAAGAGGATTTTCTTCACTCATAGCCGAACAAATTTCTGTAGGACACAATACTTCAAATGGGTCCCAGACGATTAACCAAGGAAACTCTTTTGATAATATACCTAAAGAATCCATAACAGGCTGACGATACTCTAAAAGAAACTCTTTTTGGATACTCAGTCCAGCTTTACAAATTGGATTTGATTTATTAAACCAATCAGCACAACGAAAAGCAGGTGATTTAAAGACAGGTTTTGGTGCATCGATAATTATATTGAGTGATTTTTTATGCAATTTCTCTAGAAGAGTTTTTGTTTCTTTGAGTGCTAATTGTCGATTTAAAATAGCAGTAGGTGTTAATTGTAGAGTAATAGGATCTGCTACTTGAAAGTTTTGCCATTGATCCCCTAATCGATTCATCCTTAAAGATGCTAATAATACTGTATCCCCATTTTTAGCGAGTTTTTCTATTTGCTTGAGCATGAGATTCATTTGTTGTGTACAATGTTGGCTATGAGCATTACTAGGTACTATTAAGTTAGAAATAGGACATCCCCCAGTAGAAAGAGGATATATTTTGATTCCAGATTCATCCGATAACAAACCCAACATCGTACTATAAGCACCAGCATGAGAATCTCCAATAACAAATAAATTTTTCCCTTGCAATTTTTCACTGTTTTTTACACTAGAAGCAGCAGGGTAGCGATGTGGATACCATATCTCTTTCTCTTTTGTAACACTTAGACTTAGAGTAGGTTGTAATGCAAATATAGTTTTAGTAGTTTTATAAGCAGCAAATACAATTGCTATACCAACCACAACAATAATCCAGTGTGATTTACTCAGTATAAACTTATTTTTTCTAATAGGAGTCTCAATAAATTCATACGATATTATTGCTAATAAAACAGCCAAAAAAACTGCACAAAACATATTAAAAGCACTCTCCAGACCAACGGTCCATCTAAATAAAGTAAATACAGGCCAATGCCATAAATATAAAGAATAGGAGATTTTCCCTATATAAACAAGTATCTTATTTTCAAAGAGTTTTTGTATCGTTGGTTTATTTGTCGCTGTTCTTGCAACCCCAGCAATGAGTAAAAGTGTCCCAGATACACTTAATAAAGCCCATGGAAAGGGAAATGAACTTTTATCTGAAAATAAAAATCCTAAGCATATTAAAGTCATTCCTGCTGTTAAATAAAAATATGATTTAAAATCTGAATTTGAAATAAACTTTTGATGCAAATGGAGTTTAAAGAGCAATGCCCCAGCAGCCAATTCCCAAAATCTACTCGGTAAAAGATAAAAAGCTTTATCTGGGTGCAATGGTGTTTCTATCCAAGCATATAGTAAAGAAGCCGCAAAAAGAAAAGCTAAAAGCCAGTTTGCTAAAAGGCCTATTTTAACCTGTTTTTTGTACTTAATCCAGATAAAAAATATCACTGGAAAAAAGATATAAAACTGTTCCTCTACTCCTAAACTCCAGGTATGTAAAAAGGGATTAAACTCTACTCTAGGGGAAAAATACCCATCGGTGAACCAAATAAGTGCAAAATTACTATACCCAAAAAAAGCAGCAAGTGCAGTTTGACTATTTGTTTGGCTTAGCCATGAAACAGGAACAAATAAAGTTGTAATAAGGCTAAAAAGTACAAGCATGATAACCAAAGGTGGTAAAATACGTAAAATTCTTCTTGCATAAAACTCAAGAATAAGTTTTTTGAAGTTTGAGTTATACGCTTTAAATAAAGAGCTACTTACAACATATCCTGATATTACAAAAAATACATCAACTCCAGAAAAACCACCAGCTAAAAAAGAGGAATCAAGATGAAATATCACAACAGCCAAAACGGCAAAAGCTCGTAGACCATCAATACCAGCGATATAAGTAAGATTTTTGGAATTAGTTTTATTCATTTTAGAAATCCATATATAAGTATAATTAAAATAGAAGTGTACCATCAAAATGTTTAAAGGTTGTCCAAAAGTATTGAGCTATTATTAATATAAATTTTTATATAATATAAGATTATAGATTACTAAAGAAAGAAGAGTTTTTATGACAATTGACGAGTTAATCAAAAAAATCAAAGAAGAATCAAAAACAAGATCTACAGTTAAAAATGAACATTTAGAGGGTATAGAAGAAGGGACTTTTTCTGTACCTGAAATGCAAAATATGGAAGAAACAGTACTCTTCCGTTATGCAAAAAAAATTGGTAAATATCTTCAGAAAAAAGGATTGCGTGGATTTGTAAATTTTGTGCGAAGAAATATAAATGTACAACAATACAGTATACGTTATAAAATAGAAGATTTTACAAAATACAATGATGAAGCATTTATAGATAATGCTTATGAATTGATACTTAATAGAGAAGCAGATGTAGAGGGGAAAAAAAACCATCTTGAACGACTCCGAGAAGGAAAAGTTTCAAAATTAGAAATTATTATTGCTCTACATTTTTCAGAAGAAGGGAAAGCACAGGATATTACTCTAGATTCAGCCAAAAGATTATATTTATTAACTCAGTCATATAAAGTTCCATTTTTTGGATATTGTATAAAATCCTTTTCTGCTATGGTTACTTTACCTAAAATATTACAACAAGTACGAAAAAATGAAAATAATATTGCCTTGCAATATAAACAACTGAATGAAACTCTTCAAGCACAAAATTTAGACAATAAGTTACGATTTCAAGAATTAGACGAATATTTACAAAAACATGAAATAGAGATACAAAAACTTATCGATACCCAAATCGCTAAAGAAAAAATCGATATTTCCATACAATCTCTTACTGAAATAAAAAAACATATTACAAAACTTGTAGAGAAAGCAAAAAAAAGACTTCCCGAACAAAAATTTACACAAAATGAACTTGAATCTATAGCCAATGAAGAAAATCATTTATTAGATGATTTATATCTCTCTTTTGAAAATAGATTTAGAGGTACTCGAGCAGAGATTAAAAATAAAGTAGAAGTTTATCTTCCTTATTTAGATAATTTGGAATTTGCTAAAAATGAACTCTCAATACTTGATGTAGGCTGTGGTAGAGGTGAATGGTTAGAGTTATTAAATGAAAATGGATATAAAAAAACAACAGGAATCGATCTAAATCGTATTATGGTTACTGTAGCACAAGAAAAAAATCTCAATGTAAAAGAATCAGATGTTATAAAACACCTAAAATCATTAGATGATGAAAGCTTGAGTGTGATTACTGGTTTTCATATCATCGAACACCTTCCCTTTGAAACACTTATGACTCTATTTACTCAAAGTTTAAGGGTACTTAAAAAAGGGGGGATGATACTCTTTGAGACTCCAAACCCTAGAAATATTTTAGTAGGTTCATCTGATTTTTATCTTGATCCTACACATATCAATCCTATTCATCCTTTGACTTTAAAATTTTTAGTTGAAGAAGTAGGATTTTTAAGAGTTGATTCCTTGATTTTAAATGAAGATAAATTAACTAATTTTGATGATTTAAATTTTGGTGATATAAATGATTATATAAATATAGGTAGAGACCTAAGTGTAATAGCATATAAATAATGAGAATATTAATCCCCTCAATTCAAGTACCTTTTATCAGTGGAGGTTCTACTCTTATGACCGTAGGTTTAAAAGATGCGTTAGTGCGAGCTGGTCATCAAGTAGAGATAGTGACTATCCCTTTTAAATTTTCTCCCCATTCTTATGTTAGTGACTTAATAGATATTTGGAAAAAACAAGATTTTAATAATTTTAATGGCTACAAGATTGATCGAGTTATAGTGTTACAGTTTCCAGCTTTTTATGTGAAGCATGATAACAAAATATTGTGGCTTATGCATCAACATAGAAGTATGTATGAACTTTTTCCAAAAAAAGCAACAAAAGATGATGAAATATTAAGAGAAAAAGTAACACTCAATGATACTCAAGAGTTACGCAAATGTAGCAAACGATTTTCTATGTGTGAAAATGTGAGTAATCGTTTACAAAAGTACAATTCTCTCTCCTCAATCCCAGTATATCATCCTCCTGCGTATGAAGAGAGTTTTTACTGTGAAGAGAGTTATGATTATATATTCTACCCAAGTAGACTAGAAGAACTCAAAAGACAAGACTTACTCATAGAAGCGATGAAGTACACTAAAACAGAGGTGTGTGTCATCATCGCTGGGGATGGTGGACAAAAGCAAAATTATCAAAATCTTATCATCTCAAATAAACTAGAAAAAAAAGTAAAACTAGTAGGTTTTATTTCACAAAAAGAAAAAGAGACATACTATGCGAGAAGTTTAGGGGTGTTTTTTGCACCTTTTGATGAAGATTATGGATATATCACACTTGAAGCGATGTTGTCTTCAAAACCAGTTATTACGTGTATAGATTCAGGAGGTCCTCTTGAATTTGTGGAAAATGAAAAAACTGGTTTTGTAGTAGATCCCGACCCAAAAGAGATAGCTAAAAAAATTGACTGGTTGTACCTTCATAAAAAAGAAGCGAAAAAATTAGGTGAAAATGGTTTGAAAAGTTATAAAAACAAAAATATCTCATGGGATACTGTAGTGAAGAAATTATTAGGATAGTGGAGAATGAATAGAAACAATAATATAACGTATGAAAATTGTGGGATTACGGATGTAGATGCTTTTTACAAAGATAAGTTTGCTCATAATGTAAGTTATGATATCGAAAAAAACTATATGTACGAATACAACATATTAAGTCTCAAACAGATGTATATTTATGACTACATAAAACCCAAGTCTGTAGTTTTGGATTTTGGATGTGGTAGTGGTGTGTTTAAGATACTTAAAAAACTTGATGTGTATATAGTAGGGATTGATTTATCTCAAATAGCTATTAAAAATGCAAAAACTTTAAACACTTATGATGAAGCATACTCTTTAGATATTTTTGATCAATTTTATGACAAATTTAAAAACCATTTTGATTATATTATCTCTTCTGATGTTTTTGGACATATTGAGTTTGCTAGCAAAAACGATGTCATCACAAGGCTAAAATCTTTACTCAAAGAAAATGGTACTATGATTCATGGAATAGAAACAGGAGATATCAAATACAACGAACTTTCTTTTGAGGAGAGAAAAAAATTCTCTATAGTAGATGGTCACGTAGGGATGGAGTCAGAAGAAACTACTACAAAAAGATTTCAACAGTATTTTAAAAATGTAAACACTTACACCCCTTATGGTATAGTAAATGACTTAGATGAAATCATCAAACAAAGTGAAAGCTATAGTGTCTCTTATTTAGGAGATGATCTTATCTCTTATTTGAAAAATAAAAGAAAAGATAAAAATTTTGTGGATGCTTTTAACATAAGCCAATACTGTTCCCATAAAGCTTTTGAAGAAAATACACCTGTAAATAATTTTTTTAATCTGTATGGCTTTAGTTTTTTAGTGTGTAGTGATGCCCAAATTCAAAAATATTCGTATCCAAAACCACAAACAAACATACAGTATAGTACTGACTTTTATCAAGAAGAAAAAGTTGATGATAAAGTATTTCGATGGTCAAAAACATATAGTTATATCAACCTATCAAAAATAAAAAGTCTAAAATTAGAACTCAACTCTTACATCCCTGCATATACACAAAAAGAGCAAAATGTACGTATTTTAGTAAACGGAAAAGTAGTACAAACACTTGTGTTTACAAAAAAAGCAAATAGCTTCGAATACATATTTGAAAATACACAAAAAGAGGAAAATATTAAAATAGAGTTTTATGCTGATTCGAGTTTTACTCCATTGCTTTTTGAAAACAATGACGATAACCGAATTTTGGCTTTTTATCTTTCTGTCGTATCAAAGGAAACATTATAATGAAAATAGCAATCATAGCACCAAGTCCTGTACCTTTTGGAGTAGGGGGAGCAGAAAAACTTTGGTGGGGTATGCAAGAGTATATCAACAAAAACACTACAAACCAATGTGAACTGATCAAAATTCCTACAAAAGAAAACTCTTTTTGGGATTTGATTCACTCATACTATAAGTTTTATAAACTAGATCTTTCTCACTTCGATATGGTTATCTCTACAAAATACCCAGCATGGATGATACAGCATAAAAATCATCATATCTATTTACAACATTGTTTAAGAGGTTTATATGACACCTATCATTTCACAGGTAAACCACTCAAAGTAGAATCAAAACATAAAAAGGTAAAGGAAATAGTTGCTTTATTAGAAGATGAAAACACCACTTTACAGAGTGCTTTTCAGGCTCTTTTTAAACTGAATGAAGATAACACAGTTCCAAAAGACACCTATGCTTTCCCCGGTGCTTTCATCCGTAAAATTGTCCATTTTTTAGATAAAAAAACGATGTCAAAAGTAGAACACTTTTCAGCCATATCCCAAACGGTAATAAACAGAAAAGAGTACTTCCCAAAAGATACCATAGTAGCCAAAAACTTCCACCCCTCAAATTTAGAAAATCTTCATAACAAATCGTATGAGTATTTTTTCACAGCGAGTAGACTTGATACTGCAAAAAGAATCGAGATGATCATACGAGCATATAAAAAGTCAACTACTAAAATACCCCTAAAAGTTGCAGGTGCAGGACCTTTAAGTGTTGAGATTCAAAACCTTGTAAAAGATGATAGTCGTATTGAGATGTTAGGTTTCATAAGTGATGAAGACTTAGTGATGCACTACTCAAAAGCCTATGCTGTTTTATTTGTTCCGTATGATGAGGACTACGGACTTATCACCATAGAAGCAGCCATGTGTGAAAAAGCAGTTTTAACTTTTGACGATACTGGTGGAGTCGTAGAGTTTATCGAAAATGAAAAAACAGGTTTAGTATGTAAACCAAACATAAATGATCTTGCTAAAAATATAGACTATCTTTCACTTCATCCAGAACTATGTAAAACGATGGGAAAAAATGTCAATAAATTAGTACAAAATATCACATGGAAAAACACCATAGAAAATCTTTTAAATCTGCCTAATTCTACCACCCCTTTAACACCTCTTTTGAAAAGAGCCAAAGTGACAGTTGCTACAACATACCCAATCTATCCTCCAAGAGGTGGTGGTCAAAATAGAATTTTTTATCTCTATAAAGAGTTAGCAAAAACAATGGACATAGAGATAATTTGTCTCGTAAATTCAAATCAAAAATACAAAAAAACACAAGTAGCAAAAAACTTGTATGAGATAAGAGTACCAAAGTCTCATACCCATCAAGAAAAAGAAGAAGAGATGAGACTGCAAGCAGGTATCCCCATAACAGATATTGCGATGCTTTATTTAGCAGATGAAACTCCTGCTTATAAAAAGGAGATTCAAAAATCATATTTAGATGCAGATTTTTTGATTGCTACGCAAGTATATACGTATGAGATATGTAAAAGTATCACAAGAAAAGGTATCATACATGATTCTCAAAATGTAGAATATACTCTAAAAAAACAGATGCTAGAACCCACAGAGTACAACAAATCTTTACTAAAAAAACTTTTCACTGCAGAAAAAAATGCTGCAAACGAGAGTCTTTTTACAACCGTTTGTGCCTATGAAGATGCTCTTACTATGCAAGAGATTTATAACTTCAATCCTAAAAATGCAGTAGTAGTTGCAAATGGTGTAGACTTAAATACAGTAAACTATATCTCTAAAGAAAAAAGAGAAGAGATAAAAAAAGAGATCAGTATCCAAGATCAAAAAACAGTACTGTTTATAGGGAGTTGGCACCAGCCAAATATCGATGCCGTTGAAGTGATTTTTCAATTAGCACAAAAGCTACCAGAGTATAAGTTTATCATCATGGGAAGTGTAGATAAGTATTTTGAAAGTGAAAATAAAATGGAACAAAAACCTAAAAATGTTGGTTTTACAGGGATCACCACTGATACAGAAAAAGAGTACTTTTTAAGTATAGCAGATATAGCTATCAATCCCATGCTAAGTGGCTCAGGTACAAATCTAAAAATGCTAGACTACATGGCAAACGGCATACCAGTATTGAGTACAAAAATAGGAGCAAGAGGTTTAGAGATACCAAAAGATTATATTGCGATTGCTCCTATTGATAAGTTTGAAGAGTATATTCAAAATATAGATACTTGTACAAAGAGAGTAAAAAGTAGAAAATATGTCGAAGAAAATTTCTCTTGGAGTAAAATCAAAGAATCCCTAGAAAATAAACTTGTAAGTATATCTACTAGTCCTCTCTCTTAACAAATATGACAGAAATCTTTGTAGATATTACGCAGTATGTAAATAATCGTCTCAATACAGGTATTCAAAGAGTTGTAAAAGAGTACCTCTATAGAGAAGTACAAGCAAACAAACTTTTGAGTGTAGTGTTTTATGATGCAAAAAATAACAGCTTTTTCCAAATCCCAAAAGAAGAAGTGCTTCTATTTTTACAAGAAGTATCCACTTACAAATTTAAAAATATGTTTGCTATAGATATTTTTAAAAAGAGTCAAAATAAACAGATATTTTTTGATATCGATTCTGTTTGGAACTCTCCACTAAAAAGAGAAGATTTGTATAAAAAACTCAAAAAAAATGATTTTTATATATATAATTTTATATACGATTTGATCCCTATTCTTTTTCCCCATTTTATGTACGATGACACGATTAATAATTTTAAGCCATACCTAAAGGCGATCTTTAAGTATAGTGATTTTGTATTTTTTGATTCTTTTTCAGCGATGGAAGATTTTACAAAAATCCAAAAAAAATCGAAGTTTTCACAGATGATAAAGAAAAAAGTGATTCATTTAGGTTCTGATTTTTCTACAAAAAAAAATATGATGAGTCCAAATAGTGTTACAAAATATGAATATCTATTAAGAAAAAAATACATTTTGTTCGTAGGTACGCTTGAACCTAGAAAAAACCAAAAACTGATGCTAGAGGTATTTGAAGAGTTACACAAAACAAACACAGAACTCAATCTTATTTTCATAGGAAAAATAGGGTGGAATGTAGAAAATTTAATAACTAAAATTAACACTCACAAACTAAAAAATAAAAACCTTTTTCACTTACAAGATATAGATGATAGTACGTTAAATCTTTTTTATAAAAATGCATTTCTTGTAAGCTACCTATCCCATTATGAAGGCTATGGATTACCAATAGTCGAGTCACTACAACACGGAAATATCACCATTGTCTCAAAAAATAGCTCCATGCCAGAAGTAGGAGAGGAGTATGTAGAGTATATAGAAAATAATTCAAAAAAACAATTACTTTGTATAATTCAACAATATTTAAAAAACGATTTGCACCATAAAAACAAAAAATTATCCATCAAAGAAAATTTTAAAGCACAAAATTGGGATATGTTTTATCAGAAATTAGAGAAATATTTAATTTAAATTAAGTTTATATATCATATAATATTGAAGTTTCGCCTAGGAACGCATGCTGACAATCTAGTCTAAATTATGCTAGCGTGTCTAAAAGGGGGGTAAGGTTTTAACCTGACCTCCTTAAAATCAAATTACAGACATCTAGCTTGGACTAGATATCCTAGGAATGAACTTAATATTAAGGAGAAAAAATATGGCATTTAACACAAATCAAACAATCGTTGCAGAATATTACATTGCAGCACTAGGAAGACTTCCAGAACAAGGCGGTTTTGACTACTGGACTGCACAATTAGACGCTGGTATGACACCTGCGGCACTTATGACACAATTTTTAGATAGAAACATTGCAGAAGTTGCAGCTAGATACCCAGCTAATCAAACTAATGTAGAATTAATCGAAAGTATTTATACTGGTGTATTCGGAAGAGCTTCAGATACTGAAGGTTCTGCTTTCTGGGCTGCTAAATTAGATACTATGAGTGAAACTCAAGTACTTGCTGAGATGTTAGCTATTGCTAAAGATCCTGCAAACTCTGTAGATGGTGCTCACCTTGCTGCACAACAAGTACAAGCTGAAGCTACACTTAGTGATACTCCAGTTACTCCAATAGTTGTAGATGGTCAAACATTTACTTTAACTACAAGTTCTGATGATACTTTCGTAGGTACAGAAAAATCAGATTTATTTGATGCTTCTACAAAAGGAACATTACAAAATGGTGATGTATTATTAGATTCTACATCAACAGATGCAGATATTTTAAATGCTACAGTAACTTCTGCTAGTGTAGACGCAAGAATCCAAAATGTTGAAAATGTAAACATTAATGGCGAATATGTTAGTACAGGACTTGACCTAACGAATGTAACAGGTACAACAAATTTAACTGTTAACACTAATCTTGTTGGTGGTACAGCTAAAGTAACAAACTCAAATTCTGTTGCAGTAGAAAATATTAACGCTGGATCTAATGTTGCTAAGTTAGAAGTTAGTTCATTATCTTCAGGAACTAGAGATACAGTAAATGTAGATGCAGGAACTGCAAATGTTACTGTTACGGGTAATGTAGGTGGAGCAGATAAATATGCTGTAACTATTGCTGCAGATAAAACTTTAACTACTAAGATTGTAAATAGTGCAGGTGATGATTTAACAGTAAATGCAAATGGTGACTTTACATTAGATACAGATGCAGCTGGAACAAATTTAGCAGCAACTATCGTTAATAATTCAGCTGAATCAATTACAGTTACAACTAACGAAACTGCTACTCTTGCAAAAAGTATTAAACTATCAGGAAATGAAATAGTTTTAAATGCAAAAGATGCTGATGCAGTTACTGGTGTTGCAATGACTTCAGATGCTTCAAAAGCTACAATTGAATTAAGTAATGCTACAGTAGGAACAGTTGCTTTAAATACAGCTGTTGTTGATGAAGTTTTAGTTTCAGGTGCAGGTGCAGATTCTCTTGAAGTAAACGAAGCTACTAAAATAGTTTTAGCTAAAGATCAAGCTGCTAATTTAGCAGTAAATATTGATAATGCTAGCACTACTGCTGGTCAAGATATGAATACTTTAAGTGAAACAGGAACATTATTATTAGATGTAAATGCTAATCAATCAAATTCAATCACTACTGGAGCTGAAGTTGAAACATTATTTGTTACTGCTGGTGCATTAGAAAATGATACAGATGGTAATGCTAAACAAGTTATATTAACAGAAGTTGTTACAAATGCAGCTACAGATACAGTTGTATTAAATGGTGCAAATGATTTAACAATTTCTACATTTACAGCTACAGGTGGAGATGAAACAGTTGTTGCT
>Ga0193959_1000745_pt1 | contig 13217 bp, 17 predicted proteins | sample FB_2_MG_FD_140333 | JGI IMG/M metagenome (GOLD analysis project Ga0193959, IMG submission 140333) | Microbial mat bacterial communities from the Broadkill River, Lewes, Delaware, United States - FB_2_MG | ecosystem: Environmental > Aquatic > Freshwater > River > Microbial mats | place: USA... | reverse complement strand
CTTTCAAACGCACACTTTTGTACACACTTCACAACCTTCCCATATACCCCAAATCAAACACCCCCAACGCCCTTCCAAACCATTCCCATCCAAAATCTCCCCCAACAAAAAAATATCATTTTTCAACACGTCCGACACTTGCACGCTTTTATTTTAACGGCCCTGTCGCACTTTTTTCTTAGATCGGATTTCCCCTCTCTTCTCATACAATCAACTAAGATCCTGAATAAACACAATTCCTCATATTATTAGTATCTCCATAATATTTAACCTTCACATTAAAATTATCACCATCCGTCTCATACCAATATGAAACCATCATCGGTAATCATTGATTCGTCCCAACCGACTACGTCCCTCCAGTAGTCAACACACCAGTCCCTCCTCCACCACCAGAATCTTTACATTCATACTATATCCTCTTCACAACAATATCATCAATCTCAAGATCGACAATAATATCCCTACTTGCATTGTTCGAACTTACTACCAACTCAGCTCATATCTCTATCAATCATCCAACCTTCGCATAATAATTCTCATCCCATAAAGTATAAGCAATCGATGTATTATTGATTATACCCACATATGGACTAAAATCCAACGTCCTTATCAAGTAATTCGGTATACGTTCCTCCTCAGGACAATCATCTCTACTTATTATCATCCTCCTTTTTAAGAATGATATCAACCAAATCATGTGCTTCAACAATCGTGATCTCTCCATCCTCAATGATCTCACACATCTTCACTGTCTTATCTAGACAACTCATCCAACTACCCATTTCTATTGATCAAAAAAATAATCAATCATCCGATCATCATTAACTCTCATGCTATGCCAATATACTAATCTTATTAATCAATGGATAATAATCCGTCTCATCATCAGCCTCATCTCATCGACTATATGTATTAACAACAATGACATTGACATATTGATCAGGCATCAATCAACCGTTCTTAAACACCTACCATATATCCTCTATTCAATTGCTCATGCATTTATCTCCATCTCCAAATCAATGAACATCGACATTAGCATCATTGTCAATCATTCACATTCAATCAAGATCGACCTACTATTTACAATCACCAGACACTATCTTCATCTCCATTGCACTGAATAAATAATCATCGAACTCGATCCTATCCTCTGCAAACTTCTTACTAACCAACCAATTAGTAAAGAACAACTAATGCTTATAAGACTACCACAAATATTTATTGGCTCATCTACTAAACGGAGTCTTCATCTCAACCAATGTCATTCAATCAGTCTTCAAATTATATATAACACCATCTGGCCTAGCTGTAAGATTCTCATAACCCCATCCAAACGGAACATCAACATACTTTTCATCATCATCCAATGTATCAATGATCAATGACTTATGCAATGGTTCCAAGAACTGACCCCACCAGGTAGCAACACTCTTATTAAACACATTGATCTTATTAAGCTTCCTCACAACAAACTATCAATGCTTCTCATACTATTCTGTCATCAATCCTGGAACATCACTTGCACCAATCATGATCAATTCATCTTCAGGTAAATGATACCATCCTTTTTCTGCTTGTTTTAATAATGTCTAAATACTCATCTTTTTATATCTAGAAAAGTTTAAAAACACATCATTAATTTACATAATAAAAATGGATCTCTATGAAGGAGTGAACCACTACACACACGTACACAAAGAGCGACACAGTAAGACAAACCTTGGGGCAACATTTGATTCTTTTCAAAGGGTATATGTTCAAGGTATTTCTATGGTTAATAATTGGTGTAACATAACATCATCATTCAATAACAATGAACTCTTTACATCAGCCATCGGACCACCCATCATTCTCGAAGATGGTCTATACACAATCTCATGAATCAATAAGTATCCACTCAATGGAACTCTCTTCGAATTCGTTCAATCAGCATCAGGTATGAACTACAATCTCGTCTCATTCCCATCACAATTAGACAAAACCAATGGCACCAATGCAACTATCATCCCTGGGTTTGAACAATGGTCAACACTCAATGCTGCTATCTTCTCCAATCGTATCGATCCAGCTTATCTAAAGATGCATTGCAATGTCACAACCACCACATCCAATGAATACTCTGACTCTGCTCGTGTAGATGAATTCCAGATCATTCCCAATGTCGTCAAACCTCTCGAATATCAAATGTTCGAATTCAATACCAAGAACTATTTTACCTTCAACAACACACAAACAATCCAAGTATATTTCACAGACCCATTAGGCAATGAAGTAACATTCGACAAAGACAATCCCCCATATATTAAGTTTGTGTTTGAATAACTTTTCACACATTAAAAATGGAGCAAAGAACTTCTCTCCTTAACTTATCTGAGGTACTTACAAAAGGTGCCCCCTTCGATATTACCGGTTTCGAAACTCAATATGACACATTCTCATTCAGAGAACAGGAATACAGAACCAATCAAGCAAGAGATGTCATTGTTGATATCGATGCTCAAGATGCTTATCTCAAAGATGTCCAATTCTGGTTCCGTGTTGAAAGAGTTGATACTGCCTTCAATGATAACATGGTCCTCTCAGAAATGTCCAATCTAATCGACTCACTAACAATCCAAGTAGATGGTGTCAATGTTGCTAAGGTTGATCATGCTAGACACCTCTTATCGATCCTACAACAAAGAAAGACTGATGGTTCAAACGAAGACACTCTTCATCAGAAAGCATTCGGTAAAGAACAATTGGGTGCTTAGTTAAACATTGATCCTGAAGAGGAAGTTAAAAATGGTAATGCCGCTAATCACAAAGATGACATCTATCGAACCAAACAAGAAATCAAAGAGGAACGTATCAGAAACGGAGTCTATCATGGTTATGGTGTTGATGGTAGACCAGAACTCCACCAATCCAAATACCGACACTGTCTCTTCAAACTATCTGACCTTGAGATCTTCAAATCATTCCCTATGTTCTTCCTCAAACGAGGTATGCGTATCAGACTCAATCTCAACAAAGACTATGCTGCTGTCAAAATGGATGTAGGTATTGCTCGAAACAACACACCAGCCACTACTGACTTCAGACTCTATGACGGACGATACTCTATCCATACAATCAAACCTGATCAAGAACATATCATGGAAATCAAAGACATGTTAATGGCTGACAAATCATCACCTGTCCGATTCGTATTCAATGGAATCGAGGGCAATCTCAAACAATCAGTCCCAACCAATGGTTCACATGATGTATCAATCGGATCTCAACTGATCACTAAATCATTACTATGCTTTGTCCAATCCGCTGGTGACAATTATCCATTCGCTGTTGGTGCTGGACCTGCTGTTAAATACTCATCAGCCGCCCAAGCAGCTGCATCTGGTGGTGCCTGAGTACCTATCCCTATCAAACACTTAAGAATGAGAGTGGGTGGTGAACACTTCCCAGGATCAGCCGCCTTAGACAACACTAAAGCATTGGAATAGAAAGCATATGCCGAAGCAGTTGCTGGATCTACTGGTGTACCTGCCCATCGTTATGCAACAGACAGACACTATATCCCTATTGACTTCACAGCATCAGAAGGTGTTTTCACTATCCCTCACATTGCTGCATCTGTTGGTACTCAAACATCTGGTCGAAACGTAATGCTTCAGTTATAGCTTGATGAAGAATACTCTGCCGACACAACACTTGATGCATACATCTTTAACTATACTTGAGAAATGCTTGTCTTTGGTGCTGACGCATCTGGCAACATTAGAATGGATCATTTCAGATAAGTAATAAAAAAATATTATAGTAAGTCTTCATTGGCTTACTCTTTTTTTAACTCCTTCAAGAATCCACTATTGAACTTAGGTACCGGTCATGACAATTGTATCGGATTATCAGGATTATACAGTCCTTCAACTATCGCCTATGCCTTGGTCTCTACTCTGTCCAGAACTTCTTCGACTTCTTTACTATCCTTACCTGTCAACCAATCATAGACTGCCTTCTCATTCTTATCAACAAAATCAAACACTGGGTTAAACACTTTCCTTCTTATCGTAGCCACTTCAGCCTCAGCCTCATCTCATTCTTGACCGGCCAATATCGAGCCCTCAATGACTGCCTTCTCAACCCCAGGTAACACTATATACCTGTTCAACAAATACAAACTCTCTGCTCCTGCTACTGTCAATGGTAACATCCTTCTTTTTTATTATCAAATCATTATATAGTTGTATTGACATTAGTACTGGCACTAATCTCATCAGCTAACATAGACAATCATTCAGTGTTCTTCTCTATCTATTCAGAATTCGATGTCACTTGTTTGATCAGCTTACCCACTTGTCATCCCTGGAGTCTTCATTTCAACTCAAGGAATGCTAACACTATGATTGTATTGAGTATCTGAGACACTATTCCTGACATTGAAAGACTTAGTTCCTTCTCTTGCATGTCTGTTTTTTAGTATTCAATAACTTTTCATCATCATTCTATCGGGCTAACCATCATGTCTCAGCCTCAAGCATATCAATCGTCGAAGGTTCATGTAAACATTCCAACTGTCTGATGATAGGCATCTCCAAATACTTCCACCAGCTATATGACACACCAGTCTCAGGACATATCTTCTTACACTTGGTTGTCAGTATGTGTCTTAATATAGGGTCCTCACAATTCTTACCTATCTTTGACAGGTCTTTCATATGTCTTTCTAGTCAACCTCTTATTCCTTTCTTTCCCATTGTCTATCCAATATATCTCACACCATCTGCGAACTCATATTCATATACATAGCCTCATACCTTTGTCTTGTCATCAATTATCTGAGCCAATAGTCCCCCCTCTTGTTTAGTTAGTGTTTCGTTTCTTAGTAGCTTTTCTTTGATTTCTTGCATTCTTTTTATGTCACGAATACTTAATCTTATTAATCAATCAATCTTGATCTTTCTCTTTATGTATTTCTTTCATCTCTCATTTCCTCAATCATTGTTTGATATTGTCAGAATCACCATCGACAGTAGTGATAATATTGATCTCCGGATAATCAATATGTCTCAATCTACCAGTCTCAGGATCTCGACAAGTCAGAACATGTTTGAGTACTGAGTCATCAACAATCAATGACAGTTTCTTTAGCTCCTTAAAGTGTTCATTAAAGCGTCTCATAACACTATTCTTCGTCTCCCCAATATACCGACCTCTACATCCACTAAAATTATATTCATAAACAAAACCTTTAACCATTTTTAATTACCATATCTTCTTCATCTTAAGCCCCTCACTCTTACCTCTATGACAACCAACTAACAACACACTATTCCTCGAACTAACAACAGCAAACATACCATCATTATCATGGTCCCTCTTACAAATATGACAATGACCTCTTGACACTCTTGGGATTCTCACGAATTGACCAGGGGCATCAAACATTCCTGGACCGATGTTAGTAGTATCCAACGATCGATCATTCAATAAACTCAATGATTCCCAATCAGGCATAGTTGCATCATCATTATCATTATTAACCTATCACAATGCTCTGATCTCTTCAGCCATTTCTCTACCTTCTTCCACATGACTTATATCAATCACTATTGGTTGATAAGTGGTCATATTACTGGACAACAATCCGTACTCAGGTTTATCCCAGAATACCTAGTCTGACATCCGATGGATCCTTAACGGACGACAACCATGGAACCCTTTGTACGAACCAATGACCCTAAGGTTCTATGACTTCTTATAAATATGATCAACACATGATGCCTCTTTATCAGTCAACTAAGTCTTTACCCAAGCACACATCATTCCACTAATCTCAACACCATTGGTGAACCAATAATGAGGCAATAGAACAATATGTCTTGATAGTTTGACATCCTTCTTTGACGCATCAGTAACCATCCATGGCAGATCGGAATCATCAACAGTCTTAATACCATTCCTTGATAACCATTGGCCTGAGAGATCCCTAATCCTTCGACACAACTTATTGACAAACTTAAGACCATATTCAGCCGGACAGTCAATATCATAATAAAGCTTACAATGACGATCCCGATTCTTGAACACTACTTCATGGATAGTAGCCACAGATGTATTAAGTCTAATGAACTCTGATATGGTATCATGGTTCTACCATACAAACCTTGAATACTGATCATGGAATGTCTCTACACGAAACAATGATGCTGTTCATTGGTCCCTTTCATTGTCCTCATTCATTGCAATCGCTATAGTACCATGTAGTAATTCGCCTAAGGTGTTTAATTCAATACCTCTTCCGACTCATTGATGCCTGGGTACTTGTGGTTGTGCTATCTCGATCACTCCTTCATCGCTGTCGCTGTCACTATCACTATCGCTGACCACAGCCGCAGCCGCAGGCGGAGCCACAGGCAGAGCCACAGGCAGAGCCGGTCCACTAATAGTCTTAATAGGATAACACATCTATATACCAATATTACCTGATGCATGTCCAACTCCTTGTCTATTGAAATTGCATGAAACAGTATGAACCTCCTTACCTTCGATCATCGCATCAAAGACCTCAATGAATCATGAACAGAATCTTTGATCATCAGTGGCATTCTCAACAATATCTCTTGCTTCATTAAATGTCAATTCAGGCTTATCCCCACCAATGTTGACAATGACTGCCTTTGATTGAATACCCTTTAGTCTATACTTTGATGACTGTTTATCATTCCCGACTGCACAATAGAATTTGGGTCTGATTGCATAGAATTCTTTGAACACACCTTCTGATCCTAGTTGGCCAAACTCAGTACCATAAAGATGAGGGGCCCATTCTCTATGCTCATCAATGGATTCCTTAGTCGCAAACAATGAATCAGTGTCAGTTTGATATTGATCAGCCAAAGGGATCTTCGAATAGATGTTCTCATACATGTGTTTACGAGCATATGAATACACAAGAACCCCCAAATGACATGGTCTGTATCCAGTGTTCTTCTTTTCACCAGTTAGAGTATACCACTTGTTATAGAAATTGACAGCAATGGTTTCTTCTTTCATTCTCTTGGCCGCACTATGGGCTTGGTATGCTGATCGATAGAACTCTGTTTGTTCCGGATGGGGCTTTTCAATTACCTTACCGGTCAATGAGTTAAGGAAGAGCTTGGCAATGTTCCTCATAGAGTGATTGTATTCCTCAGGGTTGTTGATCAATAACTCATCCTGGGTCTTCTTAATGTCCTTGAAATAAGGCATTGACTTAAAGATCTCAGATGCTGGTTTATCATTAGGGAAGTACATTCCAGATCCAATAGTAACAGAGTCTTGACCATGGTATTTCTGAAGGACTTCAATGTCGATTGATGAAAGGGTAGTCTCAAATCAACCTTTATACTTCCAATCCAATTGAACAGTGTTGTCGGGATATCGATAGATCAATCCATCTTCGGTTCTTGTCTTGTTTTCTCTCATTCCTCGTCTAGGGATAACATTATGAACACCATCTAATTGTCTATGGATAGTCACATTATAGAAACCAATCTTATCTTTGATAAACTTATCAGTCTTTACAGGATTGCCATATGGATATCTACATTCGAATCCAAGAATACTTTTCTCATCAGAACAAGCACCAGTGATTGATGGATAAAGAGAGACTACGTCAATACCTTCAGTTGTTTCTTTGCTATGAAGCATTCCATTAATTGCCTCAGATCTACCGGCTGTCAATGCTGATCGGATAAAGTCATGTTCGTCTTTGTTTAGATTGAAGTCAGTATCAAAACCTTTTTCACCACCTTCATAGAGAGATTTATTGAAAGCATAAACACATGATCCGATAGTAGGCTTGGCAGTGATGTCAACTCCGACTGATGATAGACCTTTCTTGAGTCTGTCAAAGATATCCTTAAGTGCCAAGACATCTCTTTTGACATATTCGATTGCTTCTGGTGAACTGGCTTTGGTTAAGAGTTTCTGAAGACCATTCTCTTCCTCATAGGTCAATTGTAATTGATAGTGTTGAGAGACATATTCTTCATTCTTTGTAACATCACATTTAAAAGCCTTAGCATTAGCAGCAAGTGATCCAGTAAGATATCTAGCAACATCGAAACATTTGATTGATGCCCCAGTCGATCTAAGAGCAACAGTAGTGCAAAGGATAGAGTTACCAACAGGGAGTGTCTTAAGGTCATATCTCTTTCTTCGAGATAAGAAGTTGAACAAGAGAATGTCATCAAAGTTGGACCCATTGAAACTGATGAGATTGTAATGAAGCCCAGTATCCATGAGAGTATCAATCAATTGCCAGAAGACAACATCATTCTTACCAGTGAATACCTTGGTTGTTGTTGTTCCGTCAGGGTTGGTGAATAGAAGACATGCTTGGTAAACAATAAACATCTTAGTATCAGGATCAAAGACAGTCTCGAGATCATAGAATGCATCAAGTCTTTCAACATCCTTCTTTACTTTTGTCGGTTTATGATGTCTTTGAGTATCAGACTCTGTCTCAGTCGGTGTTGGTGAGATAGAGATAGGTTCTCTGTTCTTTAGTTTCCTTAACATTGTTCTGATCTTAGGGGTCTTGAGGGCTATGTCATCAAGCTTGATTAACCAATGTCCTTTGTTTCTGTTATAATCCTGACAGAGGATGAGTGTTGGTTTGGATGAATCTTGAACACCGATGTTAGTGAATTGTCCTTCGAATAAGAATTGAGTGTTGAAGGATTGTCCTGTATGTCGTTCATATTGCTTGAGTTCTTCGGTACCCCTTTCTTGATTGACCATTGGTGCAATGTCATATTCTGAGGGCTTGAGATTAGTGAACTTGGAAACAGCAATGGGTAAGCAGTCACCAACCTTTTGACATCTAGGGGACAGCATCAATTGTCCATTACATTCCATGACATAGTTCATTCGGGTATTAGCAGCCCCAGAGTTATTGACAGTGGTAGTAGTGACATCGAAATAGGCCCCCCATGAGAACTCATCCGGTGTTTCAGTATCAAGGTCTATATCTCTCTATGATACTTCGTTTGAGGATCCGGATGTAAGGACACTGATGAGTGTTTGTTCAGGTTGTCCGTCGATGATATACTTCATCTTCTCTCTATCGGTTGTATGTCAACCATCATTGAGATTGCCATAGAGGGAATAAGTGATAGTTGGTGATTCGGTTGGATGGATTCTTGATACTGCTTTCTGTGCGGTCATCCATAGTTCACCAATCATTTCCTTAGGGGTTTTGTTTGCCCCTTCGGTATGCATTCGATATCTTTGGGTTTCAAGTGTGATGATACGACCATCGGCTAATCTAGTGGGTGCATCTCTAACCATTCGTCCTTGTTCGATCACTCTTTCGAGGGATAGTAATTCGGTTGGATATTCACCTGAGTGGAATAATTCAGAGTTGAGGATTTTGTTTGTGAAAGTAACCATTTGTACTTGTATTTTTATAGAAAAAAAAGTAAGAGAAATAATTATAGATTCAGGTCAGTGAAGGATTCGAGATCTTTGATTCTTTTTTCTAAGTCTTGGATCATTTGTTCGGATTGAGAGATCTTGGTATGATAGTTAGAGATACGGTCTTTTTGTTCCTGAATATCTTGTTGTATTCTATTGATCCATTTCTGTTTTCTTGATCCAACATATTTACATGAATGCTTGTTCATGATCGAAGGGTATTTGAATGCTTTACCACAGTTCTTACAATTTACCATTTTTTACTAATAAAAAAGTTATGGAAATCAAACCATATGAGTCAGATTATATAGTGACATAGAGGGATTATGATCCAGAGTTCATGAAGCAAGAGTTTGATGTCGGTCGTTAGGCGAATATTATACTATGTGGTCAGACTATGTCAGGTAAGACAACGTTGCTATAGAATTTGTTTGTCCGTAGGTGGTTGCATGAGTATGATCCTAAGAATGTTTATATCTTTTCCAATACAGCATCAATGGATATGGCTTATAAACCTGTGTTAGTGTATTTATATGAACAAGGATAGGTTCTTAATCTTTAGTCTTCTATTGATATGGATAAGATCAGTGACATTGTTGAGAGATAGATGGAGATAGGATGACAAAACATGGCAGTGATCGACAAAGATGACATAGCACCCTTGGAAGAACTGTTGTTTATCTATGACGACGTCGTAGGTGATGACCAATTAAAGTCCCATTAGAGTAAGTTGTCAGGATTCACTACTAGATCAAGGCATTCGAAGATAACCAATGTGTTCTTGACATAGAATTGGACATCGATACCGACAGTGATAAGACGTAATACGACATTGACATACCTTCTTAATTGTGATAACTATTCTGATTAGATGATAACAGAGAATGCATTCAAGGGTAAGATGAATCAATTGGCGTTAGAGGATCTTTATGATCGACAGGTCAAAGAAAGGGTTGGTGAATATACTTGTGTGTGTGTTAATAAGTTGAGAAAAAAAGACAAACGGTATAGAGTTGTGAATGAAGGGACTTAAGGTCCGGGTCCAAGACTGATACTTTTTTTACCAATGGCAAACCATCATAATGTTGCGTTATACATGTCAGCTCATACTTCGATAGATCCTGGGGATAAAGGAGTGGCACATACATCAACACCTATGTGTGCTGAGATGGCTGTTACTTGTACATTGAAGCTTGAGTCATTGAATAGCATTGGTAGATTGATGACTGTTGTTCCGGATATAGTGATGTCAGTGGTCGACCATTGCATTCGAGTGTCACCAATGTCTAAATGACCAGCATCTGGATCATCAATGACAGTGATTCCTGCTGAGGGTTCGATCAATTGATGTATGTTATAGACAGGTAATTCCATGATAACGATTGATGTATAGTCATTCGATAGTACTTGTGTTGTTGAGCTTAGGTTCTTTCTTAGTTCGATTCGAATATCATTGATGGGTGATATGATTGCTGATGCGGAACCACCATTGTCTGTTGTGTTGTTGATGTTCTGTAAGGCACCAATTCCTAGTTGTGTACCATCTTGAACATTGACGATGATCATTGAACTGTTTGTGTTGTTTGATATGAATCAGGCATTGACATGATAGTGCTTTCCTGCTTTGAGTGTGATTCGTCCGACGGATGGAACATTGCCAAGGGATGTTGTGTATGGAGATGATGTATCGAGTGTGATATTAGAACCGATTGATGTGTTGATAGTGTCATAACGTACATGATCATTGAGAACTGTTGTTTGATTGGTACTCATTGTTGCTTGGAGGTAAGAGAGTGTCTCTGGGACGACCATGGTTGGGTCTACTTGGATGATTGATTTCTGTGATAACTGATGAAGGATGAAATGATTCGCTTGCCATAGATCATATACAGGTATTTCGAATTCAAGTCAATCACCGACAGACAGTTCCATGATAGCCTCTCCATGATGTCCATTGAAATCCTCACGAACATAGACAGATGCATTGGTGCGGATACCATTGACTCGGACGTACATGTGTGTTGTTGGGTTGTTTCCATTAGAGTATCTGAAGGCGACTCTGTATGCACCAGAGTTCTTGATTGTTAAGTATCGACCGGATGTGTCGAGGATTGAATCATTATCATAGACCGTTGTTAATGAAGGATCGAGACCATTGAAGTCAACGACATTGTAACCAGAACCGATCATAGTTGATTCGGATGTATCACTATCGCTTGATGTGTTGGTTAATTTGATAGCAGAGAAGAGTGAGAGATTAGTGAGATCAGGTTGAGCACCATATTCTTTGACGATGTATGAACCGACTGCATCGTCGATGACAATCCACATAGTATCATCTTGAGCCGGGAATGTGAATGAAGTGTTTGACCCTGGATTGAATACTGTTGCAATGCCATCGGTTTGAAGTGTTACTAGATTGCCAGAGAGTTCAGATTCTTTGATACAGTATATACGTCTGTCTTGTGATCCTGTTGGTGTTGGAAGATCGATAGTAAAGCCAGAGATACCAGATGTCATGACAGTATAGATACCTCCACCTTTGTCGGAATGATCAGTAAGGTCTAAGAGTTTGTGTTTCTTTAATCCACCTGCTAATTCGATGTTTGATTCTTCGAGGATGTCGACAATGTCAGAGCCTTCAAGGTCCTGTCTATATGTTGCTGTCATTTTTTAATGGATAAAAATGGGAAGACATCTTAAAGAGATACTGTTGGGGGAAAATGATAAGAACTCATTGTTGTATAAATTGAAGGAGCATGATGAAGATGTGTTGAGAGCATTGTATGTCAAATTGCTTAGACCAGAGCATTGATGAAGGGAGTTAGTTGATGGGTTGGGGGATATGACGTTATGAGAATTGGTTAGGATATGGAGATAGTCATTGAAGAAACAGTTGGAGGCTTATGTATTGTTTCAATTCGAAGGGGTCAAACTTGGAGAGATCATGGGATAGGTTGATAATGTAACGAGAACGGTCGATGAGGTTGCATAGACTATTGAGTCAAAGCCTGGAGAATAGACGTTTGAAGAAGAGGATAGTGACTTGGAGCTTTATTCATAGGTCAAAGGTGATGAGTTTAATAGATTGTTTGTCGAACTATAGTCTAAATTGATTGATCGATTGACGACAGATGCTTCGAGAGAGAGATATGAATCGATTGAGCTTGGAGAGATTGTATAGCCGGCTGCATTGGTGAGTAAACGATAGATTGACGATCATTATCAAGGGTTGATCACTGTTGAAGGATCGGATTATGATTGATTGTTTAGGAAAACAGAGGAATTGACGGGTAAATAGTATCCGAGGGAGAGAGAGGGCATCTTATAGGCGATTGAAGGATTGGATAGTGTGAAGATGGTAGCTCCACCATCGATACCATAGTTGAAGAGATCATGAGTTAGTGCATAGGTTCCATCGACGACTGTTTCGTTGGCACCTGGAGGGTAGGTTAGAACGAATGTAGAGACGTTTATTGATGTGTTTAATTCGGAGCCTGTTGATTCTAGTAGATTGGGTGAATTGGCTGCGATGTTGATAAAGGAACAATCGAAATTGACGGATGTGGAGAAGAAAGAACTTGAATGAACAATGTCTGGTAAAGGATAGGGATATTATGGAAAGAGTGAAGATTTACATAAGACTATATTGAAATTGAAGAAGCTTACTAAATCATGAGGTGTGTGATAAGAAAAAAGTGCGACAGGGCCGTTAAAATAAAAGCGTGCAAGTGTCGGACGTGTTGAAAAATGATATTTTTTTGTTG
>Ga0193959_1000740_pt1 | contig 13271 bp, 13 predicted proteins | sample FB_2_MG_FD_140333 | JGI IMG/M metagenome (GOLD analysis project Ga0193959, IMG submission 140333) | Microbial mat bacterial communities from the Broadkill River, Lewes, Delaware, United States - FB_2_MG | ecosystem: Environmental > Aquatic > Freshwater > River > Microbial mats | place: USA... | reverse complement strand
TATTGGTGGAGCTGATGCTGATTTTTCTTTAGATAAAAAAGAATTTTCACAGATGATAAAAGCAGTTAGAGACACAGAAAAACTTCTAGGAAAAGTTGACTATAGCATGAGTGAGAAGAAGAAAAACAGTAGAGCATTTGCTCGTAGTCTTTATGTAACAAAAAATATAAAAAAAGGTGAGCTATTCAGTGATAAAAATATCCGTAGTGTAAGACCAGGATTTGGGATGCACCCTAAGTACTTAAAAGATATTCTAGGGGAAACTGCGAAAAAGGACTATAAATTTGGTGATAGATTTAACTTATAATATCATCTACTATTTGCTTAATATTGATATCCATCGCTCCAAAAATTTCTTTTGCTCTTTCATCTAGTCTATTTGATATAAGTCTTTTACATGTAAGAAGCAATTCTTCTTTTGTACTAACCCAAGTCATAAGACCTTTATCTATCTGATACTTATCGTAGTGACTTATAAAACTTCTCGTAGAAATTGTTGGTGTTCCAAAATAACAAGCTTCAGTGTTAAGAGTTCCACCTCCACCAATAAACAAATCAGCATAGGCTAAAAGATGTTGAATAACTTTTTTTTCTTCTAAAACAACTGCATATGAAAACTTCTCTTTTAAATACAAACTCTCATATCTAGGAATTATAATTATATTTGCATCATTTTGTTCTTTTATATCTAAAAGTGAGTCATAAAGAATAGGGTACTGCTTATCAACATAACTTGCTTTATACTCTTCCTCTCTTATAACAATTATTGGCTTATCATAATTAACATCATATCCCTTGAGTATATCTTTTACATACGAAAAACTTGGCTTAAAATCTTTTAACCAAATAACTGGATCAATAAAATTATATGAGTAAATAACTTCTTCATCAAGTGAAAATCTAGTAAATATCTCATCAGGAACAACAAATGGTTTGATTACTTTTGTTGAAAGCGGTAAGGTAAGCCTTGCCTGAGGAAGTGCTTTTTTAAAGTTTGCGGTATGATCAGAAAGTGGTATATCATAGAAATTGACAACAGGAAGTCCTAAACCAAATGCAACCCTATTTGCATCTACAGAACACAAACATACAAGCCTATCTATATCATATAGTGTTACAAATTCCATTAAAGCTTTTTGACGCTCTATTGAAGCATGAAGCTTATCTCTTAGACTTGCTCCTCCAAATTCTCCACGATTGACAAACTCTATCTCATATAACCTTAGCAATTCAACCACTTCAGAGTAGTCTACTCCCTCACGAGCAGTCACCAATACTTTTCTATTTCTTCTTTGTATCTCTTTTATAATTGGTATAAAAAAAAGAACAGATTTTGGAGTTACTAAGTCAAACCATATCATCAAACTAAACCTTTTGCCTTATACTCTTCATACCACCAAGGCCTAAGTGGAATTACATCATTTTCACTAAAAGCAAATCCGTATTTACCACCACTGTAAGGTATCATTCCTACTGATTTTACATTTGGATTTATAAGTTCGCATTTATTTGCACATGTATATAAACAATCATTATGGCACTTTTTGCCTTCAATCGCATCAAGCACATGAACACCATCTTCAAGTGCCTTATCGAAGCTTCCTGATTCTCTTAAATTTCCAAATTTTAAATATGGTAACCACAACAAACAAGGATAAAGATTTCCATATGGATCTATATCCATATTTCTTTGTCCCATGTAACAGTTAAAATCTATATGTTGTCCTTCAAATACCGCTTTTTGTAAAAGATATTTACTTGCATATCTGCCTTTATCATAGCCAATATTTCTAAGCTGTCTATCTATAGATGCTAGCTCTTCTTCAGTAAATATAAAATCATTCTGACTCAATATTTTTTTTGTTAAATTATCTTTTTTATTTCTATATCTATCTGGATTATATCTTCCATATCCAATATAAAGACCTACTTCCATCTTCTTGGCAAAATTATATATCCACTCAATTAAATGTAAATTTTCTTTATATATTGTAAATTGAAAGCGAAGGGCAACACCTTTTATCTTTTTTAATCTCTCTATCGTTTCAATCGATTTTGCAAAACCGTCTTTATGAAGTCTTATTTTTCCATGAGTCTCTTCATCCCCATCTAAAGAAATGTCAAGACGAATCAAATTCATACTTTTAAGTGCATACTTTGCTATCTCTTCATGGCGCTCAGGATACCACCCTGTTATGGGAGAATCAATAACTGTATCAGGATGATACTTTACAATAGAATCTATTGCATCAAAATACTTATCAGTAAGATGAGGTTCACCCCCTGTAATATGTACTTTTTTCAAATCAAGATATTTTGAAGAAAAAATACTATCCATTTCAGCTCTACTCAACTCATCTTGTGCACGATCAGGTAACTTCCACATAGAACAATATCTACAAGGCCCAGGGCATGATTCTGTTATCGTATATGAAATGTCTTCTATTTTATATCTATTTGGCATTTTCTTTTCCTCTTAATACTTTCTCAAAATATTCTATCGTTTTTTTCAAGCCGTCTTCTAATTGAATACTAGGTTTCCATGCTAACTCTTTATATGCTAAAGAAATATCAGGTTGTCTTTGCATTGGATCATCTTGAGGCAAATCATTATATACTATTTTACTTTTGGAATTTGTTAGTTCGATAACTTTTTGTGCAAGTTCTAGCATAGTAAATTCATGTGGATTTCCAAGATTTACTGGACCAGAAAATTCATCAGAACTGTCCATCATCTTTATCATACCTTCTATCAAATCATCCACATAACAAAAACTTCTCGTTTGTTGTCCATCTCCATATATTGTTATATCTTCACTTTTTAATGCTTGGACTATAAAATTACTAACAACTCTTCCATCATTTGGATGCATATTTGGACCATATGTATTAAAAATTCTAACAACTTTTATATCTACATCATGCTGTCTTTTATAATCAAAAAATAGTGTTTCTGCACATCTTTTTCCCTCATCATAACATGCTCTTGGTCCTATAGTATTAACTGCACCTTTATAACTTTCTGGCTGAGGATGAACTTCTGGATCTCCATAAATCTCACTTGTACTTGCTTGAAGAATTCTAGCTTTTACTCTTTTTGCAAGCCCAAGCATATTAATCGCACCAACGACTGATGTTTTTGTAGTTTGAACGGGGTCAAATTGATAATGAATTGGGCTAGCAGGACAAGCAAGATTGTATATCTCATCTACCTCTACATATAAAGGAAATGTTATATCATGACGTAAAATTTCAAAATATGGATTATCTATAAGATGTATTATATTTGATTTAGAACCTGTAAAAAAGTTATCTACACAAACGACATCATGCCCCAAATCTAATAATTTTTCACAAAGATGGCTTCCTAAAAAACCAGCTCCTCCTGTTACTAAAACTCTTTTTTTTAACATTACACCCTTCTATGTTTTAAGTAAAATTTAATTGTATCATAATAGGTAATTATTTTTTTTAAAAATGGTATATTCATCTCCAAGAACAATACTCTAGTGTAAAGTTTTAAAAGCTCATAATCATAAAAACTATGTGTTTTAAACTCTTGAACTAAATTAAATGTATTTTGAAAAAATGCTTTATCTAATCCCATTTGATTAACAGCATCTCTTTTAATAGCACCGATTCTTTTAAGCCTATCAAATTTTTTATGGCTTGGAATAACTTTATTATAATATCCATTTTCTCCATGGATTCTATACTTTGTTAATTTATCATTTATAAAAAATGATTGACTTAATATAGAAGCTGTAAAAACAATTACATCATCAGCTTGAATTCTCCAACCATTTTCATCTTTAATAGGAAAAATTTTGTCTGCCAATTTTTTAGAAATACTTATAGTAGAAGTGATATCTCCAACATATTTAGATATATAATATACTAAAAATAAATTATGCCCATTATAAGGGTATTTAACAGTCTCGTAAGGTATAATAGCTTTATTTTCACTTATCATTGTATGATTATTAAAAATATACTCATAGCCATCGTTATACGCATTAACAACTTGAGATACTTTTTCATTTTCAAATTCATCATCACTATCCAAAAAACAGATAAGTTTTCCGGTACTAAGTTTTACCCCTGCATTAAAAGCAGAGGCTTGTCCACCATTTTCTTTAAAACATGTTTTTATTTTTTCAGGAAATTTTTCTTGGTAACTTTTAATAATGTCTATTGATTTATCACTTGAGCCATCATCAACTACAATTATTTCAATATTTTTATATGATTGATTTAAAACGGATTCTATTGCCTTTGATATATACCCCTCATAGTTATAATTATCTATGATAACAGAAACTAAAATATTCACTATTCTACTTTAGCTTGTTTAGATATAAAATATGTTGGATCTATAATAGAAAAATTCATAGAGATTGCTTTTGCTTCTTTTTCTCCAAAAACTGCAACATAATCGTTATGAAATCCATCACAAATATCTTGTAAACTACACTCTTTACATATAGCAGTTTTTATATATTCTAAGTGCTTTTGTGCTCTTAATTTTGCATTTTGTTTATATAAAAAAGTTTTTGGTATTTCTGCACTTTGAATACGCAAAAGATGCTCTTTTATATCAATCTCTTTCATATAATGTTCTCTTGTGCCATGTTTCGACATTAATGAAAAATCAATCCCATTGAACTTTTTTATACCATACATTAAAATTGGTATAGTTTCATCAAGTTTTGGTGAATTTGATTTTTGATTAAATCTTGTTGTCCAAGTCCAAGAGTTAAAATCCCATTCATTATGGTCATATGCCAATTGTTGAAAATTATATGTATTTTTTAAATATTTTTCATCTAAAATACATAAAGGAAAATATCTAACATTTACTTCTATATCACAATTTTCTAATATATCAATTGCTTTTTGAAGATTATTTTTAATTGAACTATATTGAGGAACATCCGTTGAATTTCTATTGCCTTTTTGGTCAGCAAATGGATTAAATGCTATAAAATTTACTGCTTTACATCCTCTATCACAAGCTAATCTTGCTATATCTTCTAACTGTAGAACAGCTTCTTTAGTCATTGTACAATTTAATCTAAATGGAATTTTTAATTCTTGTAAAACTTCGATAGCTTGCATCTGTTTCTTGCTACCATTTTTATGTCCTACCATCGTATCATAACTTTCACCAATTGCATGGATACTTACTAAAAAATCTTTAATACCAGCTTCTTTAAACTTTAATGCAAAACTTTTATTTGCTAAAACAATTGCATTTGTTATCAATGTAGGTTCTAATCCTATTACTTTACAATAACTAATTAATTCAAAAATTTGAGGATATATAGTAGGTTCTCCACCTTGTATATCAATAGCCCTATTCCCATAGATATATCTTAAATTATAACATATTTTTTTTGCTTTATCTAAACTCATAAAAGGATGCTCAGGGTGTTCTTTATCATCTATCTTATCTTTAAAATAGCAAAAATAACAAGCTAAGTTACATGTTTGACCTAGCCAAATAACACCTTTTTTTGTTAAAGTTCTTTTCTGAGTCTTAATCATATTTTTTAATCCAATAAATCATGTATTATAATCTGTTTACATGTAGATAATTTTTTATATATTTTATAAATATCTTTATATTTATAAGTTGATATAACAACACTACTTTCACCATTAAGTTTTTTAAATTCATCAAAACTAATAGTGTCATCAAAAGATACTTTATAATCGTCAATAAAGCATTTAAATTTAGCTTTTTGATTTATTAGAAAACTTTTCAATTCTAATCCTGTCCAACCTCTTCCATAAATATAAATATCTTCATTTATATTTATATTTTGAAAACATCTTTGAAAATTGATTTGATTTTTTAGCCTTTCTTTCTCTGATAATATTGCATCAAAAACCCATTCAACTCTCTGATTCAATGCTTTTTTAATTATTGACTGTAAGTCTTCTTCTATTTTACTTTGTACTAAAAACTCATCCATATCAAAAACAAAAGCTAAATTATATTTTGCTTGCTTTACCAAATCATCCCTGTTTGCATTACTAAGTGTATTAGTTGCAGGAAAAACCCAAGTACACCCAATAACATCAAGAAAACCTATACTCCTTGAACAAGCAATACTTTTAAACAAAACAGATGCATCAATAGTGGAAGAATCTTCAAAAACAGAATCAAAAGCTTTTGTTTTAATTAAAATCTCTTTTTTAAACACTGTAGAACTTAGAGAAAAATAATCAGAAAAATTGGATCTGACTTCTAGTAGCCAATTAAAGAGTTCTTTTGGAGAATACATATTTTTAAATGGATAATTATTAATAACTATGTCATTACCGTTTTGAATTTCAGTTCTTGATATGAGTGTATCCATATTTTTATTTTTTATATATTCATTAACCGCTTGTTCAAAAAAAGTATCATCTTTTAAACTGTCATCATCACACAAGAATATAACATAATCTCCTTTTGCATGAGTTAACGCAAATTTACTATTTTTAGAATATCCTATGTTTTGTTGAGTTTTTATATATTTTATTTCAGGATAATTTTCTTGTATTTTGAAAGTTAAATCTGTTGAACAATCATCACTTACTATAATCTCTATATTTTTATATGTTTGTTGTTTTACTTTCTTTATTGCTTTTATTAAAAGCTCATAACGATTATATGTTGTAATAATTACACTAAGCAAGTTTTTTAATTCTCTCATATATTTCTTCTACCGATATATCTTGCATACTATTTTTATCTAATACTTCACTACTATAAAAACACACTTCCTTAGAGCTAGTTGGACCAAACATAGCAACTACCTTTTTACCCAAAGCTAATGCTATATGAAGCCCTAAACTATCGCTTGTAACTAAAACTTTATTTGAATTTATCCAATCTATGTATTCATATAAATTTGCTAATCCTTCTTGCCAAGAAACACTGAAATTTTCACTATTTAATTTTATTTCTAATTCTTTCCAATTTCTATCATCCCAAGCTTTATTAGGAAATTTTGGACCAACTTTATAGTTAAAACCAACATCATTTATCTCTTTTGACTTTGGTTTATATCCCAAAATATAAGGTTGATTTTCCCACTTTCCTCCAACCATTTCTATTAAAACTTCTTGCCATATTTTATTGTTATTTTTTTTCATTTCATGTTTTGTACATAAATCAAATGCATATTCACTACCTTCATATACATCATATTTACCTGTCATTTCATCAAAACGAAATCCGTATTTTTTCCAAGCATTAATACGATTGGTAATAGCACAAAGACCAGCTATTTTTTCAAGATTTATAACGATGTCAAATCTTTCTTCCATAAGCTGAAAACCCACAAAACTGTCCCAAACTAAAATTCTATCAATATATTCATTACCTTTTAAAAGAGCATACGGAACATCATCTACTAACCATGTTATACTTGAATTTGGATATTTTTCTTTTAGTGTTGGTAAAATTGGGGTTGTTCTTAACACATCGCCAAGTGAACTAAATCTACTTATTTCTTCATCAAGTGTCTCTGAAAAACCTAGTTTTATTATTAGTATTTTCAATTCAATAAATCCTTATCATCAAAACAATTTATTACATCAATTTTTTCAAGATTTTTAACTTTAGATAAATAAATCTTTTTATACATTTTTAAACAAACATTTACACTTATTGCAGTAATAATAACAATAATTTTTTTATTTTTTATCAAATTGACTTCATTTAATGTTTTCTGTATTCTTTGCTCACTTATTGTATCTTCTGCTATATAAAAAGTTACTTTATGCTTTGTCAATAGATTTTGAATCTGCTTTCCTAAATTATTTTTACCATAAATTATATACACATTATTTGTACTTATATTTGATTCTAAAGAAGATAATAGTTTCAATTTTCTTCCTTCAGCTTCTATCATACTTTTTTGTTCACTAAAATATTTGCTATAAATATCTATAAGCAATTTTTCGTAATAAATATTTGCCCATTTTCTTATCCGATTTTCAGAAATATTTTTTAATGAAGCATGTTCAGTAACTCCATTTAAAAAATTTACATTATTAAAAACAAAAGGAAAATTATTCCATAAATTTTTATCCCAATAGGTGGATGTACTTTGATCATGCATATGGTATTGTAATGCCAATGAAGGAACTGCTGCTACTTTTCCATCTAATGCTATTTTAAACAAATTTTCTAAAATTGACTTTGACTTTGGATTACACTTTTGAAAATTTATATATTGCTTTCTATTAAAAATAAATATAGTTTCTAACACATCATGAGGATAATGATTTTCCCAGTATTCTATACCATTCCAAATTTTACTTTCATTTATATCAACCCTTTTAAGCTCTATATCACTATTTAAATTTTTAACAATATATCCTGAATATAACAAATTAATTAAATGGTCTTTTTTTGCTAAATTCATAGCTTTTGATATATATGTGCTATCAATTATATAGTCATCATCAGCAGCAAAAAGCGCGAAGTCACCTGAAGCATACTTTAATGCTGTTTTAAAAACTTCTGTAGCACTAAAATGCTTTTTACTGCATACATTTTTAATTCTTTTATCATTTTTAGAAAAATGTTTAATAATATTTTGAGTATTATCAGAAGAACAATTATCAAAAACAACAATCTCTAATTTAAAATAATCCTGATTGCATATATAAGATAATGCCTTATCTAAAATTGCTCCTCTATTAAATGTTGGTAGAACTATACTTACACTATACATCATATCTCTCATAATAAATATTCATTATTTAATCCTTTTCAAATAACCATCAGGAGCAACAGTAATCAAAATCTTGTTCTCTATATCTTTATCAATAACAAAATCATTACACTCTTTTAAGTACTCCCACACTGCTGTTTTAGGATTATTACCAGTATCCCAAGGTCTATTAGAAAAACTGCCTTTTGGCATATCTTCTATAATAGTGTCAAACACACAACAATAGCTTCCAACACTTGCCAAATGAGCATAAACTTTTAGCTCTGCTAACACATGGTCATGTGTATGATTACTATCTAAGATAACCATAATCTTTTTACCTTTTTGTGCAAACTCTTTTACTTTAGCTATCATACTCTCATCTATACTTGAGCCTTGAAACATTGTAATTTTTTTACTCATAGGGTGAGCTTCTATCGCTTTTTTATTGTGTACTCGTATATCTATATCAATTCCAAGAACTTTTCCGTTTTCTATCTCTCCGCATGATTCAAGAAGAGTAAGCATCGATGCACTAAAGATAAGTGAACCACCATGAGCTATACCTGTTTCTATAATCATATCGGGCTTTACATCCCAAATTATCTCTTGCAAGGCAATTATATCTTGCGGAAGCTGGATTATTGGACGACCTAGCCATGAAAAGTTATAGGTATAATTTGCTTTTGCTGTGTTTGCTATAAAGTCAATACTTAAATCTTTAAAACTTTTTGATGAAAGTTTTTGAATATTACTTTTTATCTCTTCTTGAAACTGCTGCTGGTTATTCATTTTTCTCCTTTTTTATTTTCATAGAAGGTCTTGATACTATTGTTGTATGACTTTCTAAGTCTTCTAGCACGAGGGCATTTGCTCCTATTATACAGTTACTTCCTATTTTAAGTCTTGGTCCAATTGTAGCACCCATCCAGATTGTTGTTTCATTATTGATTTTAGTAAATCCACCAATGGTTGCTCTTGCTCCAATAAAAACACTTTTGCCTATATTGCAATTATGGCCAACAAATGCCATTGAAAAAATACAAGCATTATTTGATATATTTACACCAGATTGAACAATAGCCCCTTCTTGAATGCAAACATGCTCAGCAAGACTTACGTTTTTTATATTTACTGATGGATGGATTAATGAAATAAATCTCTTATTATATTTTGACAGCATATCTGTAGTTTTGCTTCGCACTTTAGCATCAGTAGTAATGTTATTAAAAATGTAAATATCATCAAACCTAGAATCTCTTAAAATATCAAATTCGCCTAAAACCTCAAATCCACAAAAGTCTTTGCCATGTTTTAACTCATCATTATCTAGCCAACCAAGAACTTCTATCTTTTCTTTTCCTGACTTATTTATATCATCAATCAGTCTTAATGTTTCAGGATTGTTTGCACCAGCCAAAATTAATTTTTTACTTTGCATATTTTTGAATACTTCTTGTTATATTTTTAAAGCTAATCATTTCAATTATATCATCATCATCAAACTCAATACCAAACTCTTCTTCAAGAGCAACTATTAGATTCATATGTTTTAAAGAATCCCAACGTTCAATTGTTTCAGGGGAAGCATTTTCATCAATCAATGACTCATTCGTTTCCAATACTTCTGCTATTACTTTTTTGATTTTACTTTCCATTATTCACTCCTATATAATCTATGCTTTTATTTTTATACTGTTGAACTAATATACTATATCTTTTTAGTTCATCACATTTGTCTACTATCTCAAATCCACATCTATCATATAAATCTGAAACTTGCTCATTTTTCAATGTTTCAATATAGTTTGCTTCTATTTTAGTAACTTTTTTTTGTTTTAATACCTCAATTATAATATCCATAAATTTATACTCGATATTTCTACCTAAAACTCTACAGCTCATAAGCAAAGTGTCAATAGATACCAAGTCATTTTGATGTTCTAATATTGCCAATCCTACAATTCCATTGTCACCAAACTTATCACTTATTCCAATAGCTATCACTGTATAATTAGAACTATTTATAAAAAAATTTATATCTGTCTCAGTATATCTTTTGGTTGTAAGATTAAATTGATTGGTTTTTTGTGTCATTTGTGATATTCTTGCTACATGATTTAAGTCATCAATATAAGTTGTAATCTGTAACTCTAATGATTTAAGATAATCTTCAATATTACCTATACTTTTTTCCGCTTGTGACCTTGCAACTTGAGTTTTATACATTTTTCCTTTTTTTAGATCTTCTGTTGTCTCTTTTGGATTATGAAAAAAAATTGCAATTTTTCTCATCATCATTTCATATTCATATTCCTTGCTTGGAACTTGAAAGACTTCAACCGTTGGGAGTTCTTCTTTTATTAAGTTAACTTCAAAAATAGAATCATCTATAAAAACTAAACTATCAAGTCCGATATTAAGTTCTTTTGCTATTGCTTTAAGATTTATTACTTTATTTTCCCAATTTACTTTTTTAATAACAATATGCTCATCTCTTAAAATCATATCATGATGTTTTTCTAATACTTCATCAACATCTTGAGAATTGTTTTTGCTACATAACCCTAGTATGACTCCTTTTTTTACTAAACTTAAAGCTAAATATTGAACTTTTTGATAGACTTTTATTTTATCAAATCCATCTTCTCCTAAAATACCTTTCCATAAAGTATTATCACAATCAAAAATTAAAGCTTTTTTTATTTTACCATTTGCAGATAAAAATATAGGACATATATGTTCAAAATAGTGTTTATAAAAATCTATACTATATAAAGTTTTTGAAGAATTATAGTATCTATAATCTACTGATTTATCTATAGATAAACCTGCAATAACTTTTTCTGTATCGATAAGAGTAATATTATGTTTTGTTTCAAGATAGCGATTTAGCTCTTTTACAACAAAGTCAATTTTACTGGTTTTTAATTCATGCTGAGTGAAAACTAAAGATGAAAATTTATTAATTAAAATCAATGATGTATTTTTTAAATTATGTAGCACAATATCTATTTCTTTTTTGACTTTATCAATTAAATTATCTATTTCATTTTCAACTAATGTTTCAATTTTATACTCTAAACCATCAATTATATTATAAACCTCCCAAAATATTATGACTGCACTAACATCTTGAAATCTTGTGGTATCTTGAACTATATTATCATATTCACCAAGCTCAACTATTGCTTTAATGCCTTCTTTTCTTAAATAGTATTCACATACTTCTCTTGATTGATGCACCATTATATTTGATAAAATAGCTATTTTATATTTATTTCCACCAATATTATTTAAAAGCTCTTTATTATTTTTGATTATTTGCGAATACTTAATCATTGTTTTTTCCTAATATATACATAACATTATTGACATCAAGATTTATAAATCTATATTCGTGAGGAATAACTTTTTTTTCTATAAGTGAAAAACCTATTGATTTAACATTTAGCTCAAATTCTTTTTCATTTGTAAAGTTATACAAATGATCAAATTGTGGCACATTTTTAATCGTTGTTACAATAAAAATTCCATTTTCTTTAAGTGAGCTATATATATTTTCTATGAGTCTGTATGGCTCAGAAATATGTTCAATTAGCTCTATACCAAAAATAGTATCGTACTTCTGAGAAGAGTCAAAAGGCTCTTCATGCAAATCAACATGGTCGAAACTATCTTTAGCATATTGTGATAATGATAGGTCAAAAGCATTTATTTCATTTTTTTTATTATCAAGAAAAGCCAATTCTAATCCGGAACCTACTCCTATTAGTGCTATTTTTTTTTCAGTTAGTCCTAACTCTGAGATATTTTTAATAATACTAAATCTATGTTTTGTAAACAACACTGATGATATTAAAAAAAGGTCATACTCTTCTCTAGTTAAGTTAAATATATCATTTTCTAACTCAAATGGAAATTTATTTGTTTTAATAAAGTTATCCATGTCTTTCTTGTATTTGAGTATAAATTTTTCTATTGCTTTGCTAGCCTGTATAGCACTAAATCCTTGAAAATTACAATAGTTTTCCAAAAATTCATCCGCTATACTATAGATTTTTTTTTCTCCACTATCAAGAGTTTTATATAGTTGCCTAGACTCAAAACCTATCATTTTATTTATTTTACCTATTTTATCAATCAACGCTATTCCTCTGGGTATAGGTCATCTTCTATAAAAGCTTCATTAAATAATACTGGGCCTTTTTTACCGATAGTTTTAGACATTTTGTTCTTAATGAAATCTAAATCTTGACCTGCTAAACACGCTGTAGTATGATCTCTAAACTTTCTAACTCTCCATCCTCTTTTTAGTATAGTCTCCAAAGGTTCTTCTTTGATATTTCCTATAGCTATATGGATAAAAGGGCAACTTAAAAGATCTCCGTTTTCTGTAACATATACTAACCCATTCATAGTTCTGCAACCATGAGGTAAGTCATCAAATACATGATGTATATCTCTATGAATAAATGAATATTTTTGTCGCAACTCCTCAAGATACTTTGTTCCTTCTATATCTACAAGCATATCAGTTTTGCCAGCCCAAAACCC
>Ga0193959_1000739_pt1 | contig 13272 bp, 16 predicted proteins | sample FB_2_MG_FD_140333 | JGI IMG/M metagenome (GOLD analysis project Ga0193959, IMG submission 140333) | Microbial mat bacterial communities from the Broadkill River, Lewes, Delaware, United States - FB_2_MG | ecosystem: Environmental > Aquatic > Freshwater > River > Microbial mats | place: USA... | reverse complement strand
GCAAAATGTGAAAGAGTTTATTTAAATGAATATAGCTCAATTAAAGAGTTAAAAGAGGATGTTAAAAATTATATAGAGTTTTATAACCATAGAAGATTTCATCAGAGCCTTAAATATAAAAAAACTATGGAAGTCTATTCTAATAGTCTAAAATCTAGTAACATCAGTTATTGTGAACTAGATAAAAATGTAGCTTAGAGTTATAAATTGAAAAGAGAATTACTATTTTTTAAATTCTGTCTTGACAAATTGGGGTATTATAGAGACTCTAAAAGAGGTTGAATCGATAAAAGCTGGTAGGGGTTTTTGGGTAAATGGCTCATCAACTTGCTCTATCAAAAATGAAAACTCATCAAGCAACACTTTAGCTTTTGATTTATCAACTGATTTAGATTGGTCTGGCTCTTTTGCTGATTACTCTGATAGTGAGTGTAGTAGCGATAATTGCGATAAAGTAAGTGAGTATCGAGATATTCCAAATAGTGACAAAAAAGGCTACTTTTTACAAAGTGACAACCATAGTGATGATATGTTTATGTTTATTCATAAAAAGATAGATAACTTAAAACCACACACAACATACAAAACAGAGTTGAGTGTATCGTTTTTAAGCCAATATTGTAATAGTATGGCTGGAATTGGCGGGAGTCCTGCAACTTCAAACTATATTCAAATGGGTGTCGCTCCATATGAGATTAACATCTCTGAAAATACTCTACAATCGCATAAATTAAATATTGACAAAGGTAATCAAGCATCAGATGGTGAGAGTACAATTCAAATTGGTCATATTGGAATAGATTGCGAAAATGGTGAGAATACAGATGAGAAACTCTATCCAAAAACTCTGACAAACAGCGATAAAGAGTTTAGCTTTACAACTAATGAAAATGGTGAGGCTTGGGTTTTAGTTGGAAACGATTCAGGATTTGAGGGCTTAACAAAACTCTACTTTACAGATATAGCTCTAACTCTAACAGAGACAAAAAACACTTTAGTAGTTGATAAGAGTTTTGAAGCAAAAATAAATCAAACTTTCTCAACAGAGAGTGGAGATTTGATTGTAACTGTTAAAGATATAGTTGATAGTAGATGTCCAGCGAGTACCGTATGTGTTACAGCTGGAGAGGCAAAAGTGACACTAACTGTTACAGGAACTAAAGAGATAATGCAGACGCCAACACTCTCAACAGATAATAATACTATTACAACAGCTCAAGGTTATGATTTAATTTTAGAAGATACACAGCCATTTCCTCAAAATGAGGCTTACAGCAAAGACAAGTATAAAATAACGCTAAAAGCTCAAAAGAATTAAATCTTTTTGATGATGGGGTTAAAGGCTTTAGATGCTATCAAAACTCTATCGCCTTTTTTTATCTCTTTTAAATCATCTTCTATCAATATAACTTCTGTAATATTATTTCCTATCAAAATCGTAGCTCTATATATAATATCTACCTTTTTAATATCTAAAACCTCCCCAACAAAAGAGAATTTACTACTCTGTTTTCGATTCAAAAATAGATTTTGAGGTTTATCATCTTTTACAATAACTCCCTTCTCAATCATAACTATTCTATCTGAGAGTTTATACATCTCACTAATATCGTGAGAGATTAAGATAGTTGTGATTTTAAAGTGTCTGTGAATTTTAATAATCTCCTCTTGCAATCGCTCTCTCATTTTAGAATCTAACGCCGAGAGAGGCTCATCAAGCAGTAAAATATCAGGTTTTGAGACAATTGCTCTAGCTAGAGCAACTCTCTGCTGTTGACCTCCGCTTAGAGTGTTTGGAAATCTATCTCTAAGCTCTGTTAACTCCACAAGCTCTAAAACTTCATCGATAAAAGAATAATTTTTATCTTTTAGTGCAAATTTTAGATTTTCAAAAACACTCATAGTTGGAAAGAGTGAGTAGTTTTGAAAAACAAAACCTATATTTCGTTTCTGTGGAGCTAAATCTATCTTTTTCTCACTACTGAAATAGATTTTATCATTTACAACTATCTCTCCACTATCTGGAGAATCAAGTCCAGCTAAAAGCCTCAAAAATGTGGTTTTTCCTCCTCCACTCTCTCCAGCAACTGTTATAAAACTCTCATTTTCTATCTCTTTTTTAAATATTAATTCAAACTCCCCATCTGAGCCATGAAGTCTTTTAGTTATATTGATTTTTATCACTTAAAAGCCTTTTTGGTTTTTGAGTTGAAATAGTAGATAAAAAATAGGACTGAAAAGCTCAAAATTAATAAAATAATAGAGTAGATATGAGCTTGAAAATAGTCTAGATTCTCGACGCTATCGTAGATTGCAACAGATGCAACGCTTGTCACTTCAGGGATATTTCCACCAACCATTAAAACTACGCCAAACTCGCCCATTGTATGAGCAAATGTGATAACAATTGCACTTAAAATAGAGGGTTTTATAATTGGTAAAATCACAAATATAATAGTTTGCAGTTTTGATTTTCCAAGAGTGTAAGAGGCTTCTATCAAATTTCTATTTACGCTCTCAAGTCCTGATTGAAGAGGCTGAAGCATAAAGGGAAATGAGTAGAAACAACTAGCAATTACAAGCCCCTCAAAGCTAAAAACTAGAGATATATCAAAACTCTCTTTAAAAAAGTTTCCAATAAAGGAGTTTGGAGAGAGGCTCATAAGTAGATAAAACCCTAAAACACTAGGGGGAAGAACGATAGGAAGTGAAAAAATAGCCTCAAAAACTGGTTTAGCTTTTGATGAGGTTTTTGAGAGTTTTAGAGCTATTGGAAAGGTGATTAAAAAGAGAATAATTGTTACAACAAAAGAGAGTTTAAGTGATATTAAAAACGGTGAAAAGTCTATATTTGCTATCTCTTCAAAACTCATAAAAGCTCCAAACTAAGTTCATTTGCTTTTATTAGAGCAAAAACTTTTAAATCTTTTTGTAGATTCAATCGTCTGCTAGAATCTGTTGTTATCATAGATTTTATAACTCCAGCATCACTTTTAACTGTAACAAGTGTCACAACTTTACCAATTTCAAGCTCTGTTATAACTCCCTCAATCTGATTTGAGATAGATATTTCACTTTTAGATAGTCCGATAGAGACTTCGCTCTCTTTACATAAAATATTCACTTTAGAATCTATCTCGATTCCTTTTGGTAATTGAAGAGTTAAAAGAGATATTTTAACCCCATTTGCAACTAATTTAATATAGTTTATCTCTTTTGCACTCTCAATCGAGAAAACTTCTGCTCTTATACTATTCAAAACTTATCCTAATCTGTAATATATCCATATTTTTGAAATATCGTTTTTGCCTCTTTTGAAAATAGAAACTCATAAAACTTTTTTGCTAAATTGCTCTTTTTTGCTCTTTTTAAAATCACAACACCTTGTTCGATTGGTTTATATAAACTTCTATTCACATCTACCCAATTTTTACCAATTTTATTATATTTTTTCATCTTGTTTGAAAAAATTGCTGATTTTGCAATAAAGCCAATATCGGTTGCTATCAAGCTATACTGCACACTCTGAGCAATACTCTCGCCATTTATAAATTTTGGCTTAGCGATTTTAAAAAGCTCTGCATTTTTGAGTGCCTCAACACTCGCTTTGCCATAGGGAGCAGTTTTATGGTTTGCAACAGCTATCTTTTTAGCATCTTTTACAACTGCAATTCCCTTTGATAAATCTATATTATCTTTTATTGTAAAGATAATGAGTGAGCCTTTTGCATAAATTTTAGGCTCTGTTGCTGTTAGATTCTCTTTTTGTAACCTAAAGGGATATTTCATATCTGCTGATAAAAATATATCATAAGGGGCTAGATGTAGGATTTGGGCTGTTAGTTTTCCACTTGAGCCTAGTATAATATCAACTCTGCTATTTGGATTCTGTTTTAAAAAAGTCTCTTTTAGCTCACTCATTGCGTAGCTGACATTTGCTGATGTGGCTATTTTGATAGATTCTGAAGTAGCAAAGCTAAAAAGTAGCAAAATTATAAATAAAAATCTCATTTTTAAACTCCTAAAGTTAGACTCAATCTATTTTTTAAGTAACTTATATTTGAGAGTTATTATATTAAATATTAGAGTAAAAAGCTTAGTTGCTAATAGCAACTAGATAGTTTAATCTACGATTTTTACCTGATTTCTACCATTTTCTTTTGCAAAATAGAGAGCTTCATCAGCTTTTTTATAAATTTCATCTATATCTAAATATTCATCTTTTAATAAAATAAGTCCCATAGATGCCGTGATAAAATCACTTGCAGAGTTTTTTTCATGCTTTATTTTAAGATTTTCTATATTATCTTTTATGCCGTTTGCATACTCAAGCGATTGCTTTTTGTCTAAATCGAAAAATATAACGCCAAACTCTTCACCACCTAATCTAAATGCGATATTTCCCTCACCAGTTGATTTTTTTATAGTAGAGCCAAGAGCGATTAATACATCATCTCCAGCTTGATGACCATAAGTATCATTGTACTGTTTGAAGTGGTCAACATCAAAAATTATAAATCCGATATAGCTATTTTTATTTTTTGATTCATCTAGTTTCTCAGGCAGTGTCATGTTAAAATATCTTCTATTGTAGAGATTTGTCAATCCATCTGTAATAGAGATTTTTTCGATTCTCTTCTTATCTGTAATATCTATTCTGATAGAGCTATAAGCGATAATATCATCTATCTCTTGTTTGTTATTGTCTAAAAATATAGGCTCTATTGTTGAGTGAGTCCAGTACTCTGTGCCATCTTTTGCTCTGTTTTTTATCTCTCCAGACCAGATTTTACCCGATTGGATTGTATCCCAGAGCTCTTTAAATGTCTGTTTTGACATATCTGGGTGTCTTACTATACTCTGAGGTTTTCCAATTAGTTCCTCCTCTGTATATCCAGATATTTTGCAAAAAGCATCACTTACCTCTGTAATGATTCCTTTTTTGTTTGTTCTTGATGTGATAATATATCTATTCATTAAATCCAGATGCAGTTTTGTATCATCTAGCATTTTTATATTTGATAAGTGATTTAATATTTTAGTATTAAACTCCTCTTTTATTATCGGTTTTGTTAAAAAGTCATTTGCACCATTTTTTAAAAATTGATACTTTATCTCTTCAGAGAGTTCACCAGTTACTCCAATAGTTATAAGTTCATCATTTGAGTATTTTCGTCTAATCTTTTTAGTGAGCTCAGCTCCATTCATTATAGGCATATTGTAATCTAGTGTCACTATTTTGATATTTTTCTCTCTATTTAGAATCTCAATCGCCTCTTTAGGGTCTTTAGCTTGAAGTGAATCTATATATAGAGTATTGAAAAAGTGTGCCACATGGTTTCTAACAAGACGGCTATCATCTACAATTAAAGCTTTTTGGTTTTGTAGATAGAGTAGTTTCTCAGCTAAATTTATTGTATTTTCTAAATCGTGGTAAGACTCTTTTATCAAATAATCTACAATTGTTTTTTTTAAAATTTTATCTCTTAAGCTGTTGTCTATTGTACCTGTTAAAATAATTGGAATTATATCTTTAGAGATAATATAATCTACTATCTCTCCATCTGGAGCATCAGGAAGATTTAAGTCTAAAATAGCTGTGAAGAATTTTATCTCTTTATCCTCTATATACTCTGTTGCCTCTTTTAGAGATTCTGCTATATATACTTTGTAGTATTGATGTTTATCAGCTAGTTTAAGCAACGCATTTGATATAGTTTTACTATCTTCAACAATTAATAAGTTTTTCAATTTGAGTTACCTTAAGTATTTATTGTGTTGTTCAGATACAATTTTAATCGTTATATTATATAATTAAAATCAACCTATTTCAAGCCTATTTCTACCTAAGTTTTTGGCTTGATAGAGTGCTGTATCGGCTCTTTTTAAAAAGCTTTCTAAATTATCATCTTTTAAATATTGTGTTGTACCGATTGAGCAGGTGATATTATCTATAAATTTAAAATTAAAATTTTCAATTAAGTCTTTTAATTTTATTAAAACCTCTTTAGCTTCATTTATCTCTGTGTGAGCTAGTAGAAGTGCAAACTCTTCGCCCCCCCATCTAGCAAATGTATCAGAGACTTTTATATTCTCATTTATCAATTTGCTAAACTCAATCAAAACACTATCACCAACACTGTGACCATAGTTATCATTTATCTTTTTGAAAAAATCTATATCAAATAGTGCTAGAGTTAAGTTTGAGTTATACTCTTTGGCTAGTTTTACCTCTTGTTTAAAGGCTTGATTAAACTTCTCTCTATTGTATATTTTAGTAAGAGAATCACGAATTGAAATCTCCTCTATCTTCTTTTTATCGGTAATATCAATCATGACAGATGTATATTCAATCAATCTTTTTTGCTTATCAAAAACGGGAGTAATTGTTGAGCTAACCCAATAAGCTGTGCCATTTCTAGCTTTGTTTAAAAGCTCACCTCTCCAAGTTTTACCAAGTTTTATTGTATTCCAGAGATTCTCATATATATCAGATGAGGTTAATTCGTGTTTAAAGAGTCTAGGTTTTTTATTTATAACTTCATCTTTAGAGTAACCACTTAATTTACAAAATGCACTGCTTGTATATTTTATATATCCATCTAAATCAGTTGTTAGAGTAATTACATTTTTATCAATTACATCTACATATCGCTTTAATTTATTATTTAATCTATTTTTCTCTTTGATAGAGTTTTTTAATTTATAATTACTCTCTTCAATACTACTTTGGTCATAGATAAAAATAGTTACTAATCTATCTTCAATATTGTAAGGGGTTATACTAATATCTTGTTTCATGTAATCAAATATCTGATTAAAGATTTTTTTTCTTTTGATTTTGATTAAATAACCCGTGCTAGATGAGTAAAATGTTGGAGCGTTTAATCTAAGAGATGTTTTTATTTTTCTCTTCAAAATAGTGCTTTTTATCTCTGGGAAAAGCTCATCTATCTTTTTATTTTTGACATCTTTATCTAATATTAGAGTTTTTGATGTTAGCCATTTATTCCAAAAGTGAATTTTTAGCTCATCATCTAGTATAATAATTCCATTCTCTATACTGTCTAAGATTTTTTTAGAAAATTGCATAAAGTGCCTTATTAGTTCTTTTTTAAATTATAATATATTTATTTTATTTTATAGTAATTAAGAAATTTTGTTTAAAAACTTAAGTTTAAAAGGGTTTATCTTATTTATGTAATGAAAAATAGGGTAAAATTTAGATAGTAGTTCAAAAAGGATAACGACTTGAAAATATTAATAGTAGATGATTCTATGGTTTCAAGAATGACAATTAAAAGCTCTCTGCCGATTTTTATATCTCAAACTAGTGAAATTTTTGAAGCAAAAGATGGGCAAGAGGGAGTCGATAAGTATAAAGAGATTTCACCAGATGTTGTCTTTTTAGATTTAACGATGCCAATTTTGACAGGTTATGAAGCACTTGAGCAGATAATAGAGTTTGATAAAGATGCCAAAGTTATTGTTCTCTCAGCTGATTCTCAACCAAAAGCTGTACAGAGAGTTACAGAGCTTGGTGCTAAGTGGCATAAAAAAAAGCCTGTAACTAAAGAGGATATGGTCTATATTTTTAAAGAGATTTTAAAAAAGGAAGCTAAATGAATTTAACTCCTTTAGAGCTGGATTGTTTCCAAGAGATTGTAAATATGTCTTACGGTGAAGCAACTAGTATTATTGCTGAGACTATGGACGCTTTTGCAACGCTTCATGTTCCAAATATTGAAGTCTATACAATAGATAAATTAAAAGAGTATGTAAATCTAAAATATGACGATTCTTCGCAATCATTTTATTTAATTAGTCAAATGTTTAACGGAAAGTTTGACGGTGAGCTTCTATTTTTGATAACACAAGATTCAGCTAATAATTTGGCAAAATATCTAAATAGAGATGAAGATTTAGAGAGAGAGGATATTTTAGATACTGTAATGGAGCTTATAAATGTAGTTACAAGCTCAACTATTACAAATATTGCTAAGTATATAAATACAGAAGTTTATACAATGAGACCTACAATTGACGAAATGGAAGGCTCAAGTATAATTACAAACTCATATTCACAAAACTACTCAAAATTTATCATTATAAGTACAGTTATGGAGTTTAAAGACCAAAATATTGTGGGTGAGCTTCTGATTTTATTAACAGAAGATGCTTATGTAAATCTAAAAGAAGCGATAGGTGATTTTTTAAATGGATTGTAAAAAAGAGAGATAGTTTTAAAAACTCTCTACTCTAAATCTATTTGACAATTATCTGAATCAGCTTTTATCCAGTAGCCTTGACCTTGATTGATTGAAGAGAGTTCACCACTTCCATTTGAGTATTCACTCCACTTTTTATCTCTATAACTCCAAAGTTTTGAGATACAATCTTTATCAAACTTTTTCATATCTGTAATGCTCTCAACAGCTCCAGCTAGATTCCAATCTTTTTCAAATGTTAAAGTTTTACTATTAGATGAGAGAGTTCTATTTAGTTTAGGTTGGTCATTTGTAACGCAGTGAATCCCTCCACCAGAGTCTGAAATAGTTTTTGCATCTATCATATAGACATCATATCCTGACCAAATCTCTTGTAGTTTTGATTTAAAATAGTTATCATCTTCCGAGTTACCCTCTCCCATTCCTAAAACAAAACCATTTCCAACTAACCAGTTTGGGTCACTCTCATAGCGAATAGTCTCAAATCCAGCATTTTTAAGAGCTATTATTAAGTTATCTTCAGTCTCTTTCATTGTTCCAGCAAACTCTGTCACAACTACTCTATCTTTACTAACAAATCTAGCTATTCCATCAATATGACCAGTTGTAATATCTGAAGGGTCGTAGCCATAAGCCCAAATAATAGTTTTTAATCCCATAGCACTTTTCAAAATACTCTCATGCTCACTCTTGCTCATATTGGGGTTTCTCTCATTTTGACAATCCCAATTTAGCAGAGCAACACCATCACCATTAAATTCAATATTACCTTTTTCTAAAATATAGTTTGTATAATCTAACACTTCAAGATTTAGAATCTCTCCAACTCTTTTAGGAACTAAATTATCATAGTAGTAATCAGCCTCTAGTTTTTTATCCCAGCCATTAAAACCCCAATTTAGAATCTGCATTTTAGAATCATTTTCAATATAAATTGGTCCACTATCACGCATCCAAGCATTATCTAAAGATACAATATGCCAAGTTATATTACTCTCTAGCACTCCTTGAGATGATAAAAAGCTCTTTGCAGAGAGTTTATCACTCTCGCTATGAACTAATAGATGTAGAGATTCATATTTTTGGATTACAGCGATAATATCAGAAAAAGCCTTTCGCATATTGGCTTCATACTCTCTTGGCCACTGCATCCAAATTGCTTCTTGCTCTTCCCACTCAGCTGGAACTCTAATATCACTATTTGCTGATAGAGTATTTAGAGCTATATTTAATGTGATAAAAAGTGTAAAAACTATCTTTTTCAATTTTTTCCTTTTAGAGATGGAAAATATCTATATATCTATCTCATTTAATTTATCTAAATACTCAAATCCTTTTTCAGTGAATCCTAAAAAGCAGATTCCTTTAAACTCATCTGAATTTCTAAGTTGAATATCTGCTAAATTATTATTTTTGATGTAATCTGATACTTGAGTTAACTCAAGCTCATGCAAATCTAAATCAAAATCAGAAAAACAGCTACCAATCTCTGCCGTTTGTAGTTTTAACATTACACAATCAATTTTAAATTTTTCCATTTTACTCTCCTAAAAAGTTTTCTATATTTTTAACAATTAACTCTATTAACTTCTCTCTTGCCTCAAAGCTAGACCAAGCAATGTGAGGAGTAATAAAGAGTCTCTCTTTGTGTTTTATCATATTTAAGGGGTTATAGCTTCTAATAGGTTCAATCTCAAGTACATCAAGCCCTACAAAAATCTCTCTCTCATCGATAAATTTCGATAAATCAGTCTCACTAATGATTCCACCTCTACCAACATTTATCAAAACAGCTCTATCTTTTAATAGATTCATATTTGAGTAGTTTATTAAGTTTTTAGTGTTTTCATTTAATGGAGCGTGAATCGAGATAATATCAGATTCGCTAAGTAGAGTCTTTAGCTCGATTCTACTGTATTCACTATTGCTATTTTTACCACTAGTTGAGAAGTAACTTACATCGGCTCCAAAGCTAGTTGCAATTTTTGCAACCTCTCTACCAATATTTCCAAGCCCTATGATTCCCCACTTTTTGCCAGATATTTCAAAAAATGCTCTATCTAAATTTGTAAAGATAGAACTCTCTTGCCAACCACCACTTTTAACATACTCATCGTAGTAGTTTAGATGCTCTATCATGTAAAATAGCATTGCAAAAGTGTGCTGTGTTACACTCTTTGTTGAGTAACCAGCTACATTTTTTACAGTTATATTTTTTTCTTTGGCATACTCTAAATCTACATTGTTCATTCCAGTTGCAGAGATACATATCAATTTTAAATTTTTGGCACTATCCATAACTGCTTTGTCAATTACAACTTTATTTGTAATGATAATATCACTATCAGCTATATTCTTTATAGTCTCATTTGGATTTGTTGTTTCAAAAATTCGAAGCTCTCCGAATTTTCTAAAAACCGATAGATTGACATCACTTCCTAGAGTTCTAGCATCTAATATAGTTATCTTCAATTTTTTTTCCTATAGTTTTTTAAATATTGTATCAAAAAAAATTTAACTATAATAATAAAAAAATCTTAAGGTGATAAATGGAAGAGATATTAGGTATATATAATGTTTTATTTAATAAAGATGAAAATTCAGTTAATTATCTGTTTGCTTATGCGATTTTAGCACTTACATTTTTTGATGTATTTTTGACACTTCTATATCAAAGCTCTTTTGCTATTAGTAAAAATCATAAATATAATAAAGTAGTAGATTTTAGAAGCTCGATTATTTCGCTTGGAGTTTTGGGAACTTTTGTAGGGATTTTTTTAGGTTTACAAGAGTTTAATATCGATAGTATTGAGAAATCTATTCCACCACTGCTTGAGGGGTTAAAGACAGCTTTTGTAACTTCTATATTTGGAATGGCAATATCTATCGCTCTTACAATTTTCAAAAAGCCATTTTTAGCTATTTTTTATATGTTTTTTAAAGTGCTAGGAGTTGTTTATAGATTTGTTTTTAGAGTAAAGCTTAAAAATAGGATTCAAACAGATAAAGAGGTTAAAGATGTTTTAGTTGATGTACTTGAGAGTTTTAATGTAAAACTTGACCTATTAATAAATAGTGTTGATAATAAACATTTAGTAGAGGAGTTAAAACTCTTAAATCACAAAGCTACAAAACAGTCTGAAGATATTAGAGAGTTTAATAAAAAGACAGATATAGGTCTGTTGAAACCTCTTGAGAATTTAGATAAAAACTTTAATACTTTAATTAAACTATCACTAGATCAAAACAAAGAGATGAGTAATTTAGCAAAATCGATTGGCTCACTTGATAAGAAGCTTGATAGATTAAAAGTTTTAGATGATCTTAAAGAGCAAAATAGAGATGTTTCTCAAAAGCTCCAAGATTTAAAACTCAATGTATATTATGGGTCATAGATATGAGTGATAGTGATAACAGAGAGTGGATTAGTATATCAGATATGATGGCTGGGCTTATGCTCATTTTTATGTTTATTGCAATTTTATATATTTTAGAGATGCAGATGAAAAAACAGTCTATCTCTGAGATTGCACTGACATATGATAAGCTCAAAAAAGAGTTAAATGCTGATTTAAAGGCAGAGTTTGAACCAGATTTGAAAAAGTGGAATGCCACAATTTTAGATAATAATACAATTAGATTTACAAAACCTGAGATTCTATTTGAGAGTGGAAAGAGTAAATTAAGAGAGAATTTTAAAAATATTTTAGATAATTTCTTTCCTAGATATGTAAAAATTCTCTCTAGTGAAAAATATAAAGTAGATATTGATGAGGTTAGAATCGAAGGACACACCTCAAGTGATTGGAAAAATGCTAAAGATGAGCATGTAAAGTATTTAAATAATGCAAAACTCTCTCAAAGAAGAGCATTTGCCGTGCTAGATTATATTATTAATATTGAGAATCAGAAAAATAATTTTTTATGGCTTATCAAAATATTAAGAGCAAATGGTTTAGCTTTTGCAAAACCTATTATAATAGATAGCATAGAAGAAAAAGAACTCTCAAGAAGAGTTGAATTTAGAGTTATAACAAAAACTGAAGAGAAGATTCTAAAAATTTTAGAGATTGATAAACAGTAAAAAAGGTAGTAGATGAATTTAACACATTTAGATGAAAAAGATAGACCAAAAATGGTAGATGTCTCAGATAAAAATATCACAACTAGAATCGCCGTAGCTAGTGGAGAGATTTTTATGAGTGAAGATGCTTTCAATGCAATAGTGGAAAACAGAGCTAAAAAAGGGCCTGTTTTACAAACAGCTGTCATTTCAGCAATTTTAGGTGCTAAAAAGACAAGTGATTTGATTCCTATGTGTCACCCTTTGCTTTTAAGCTCAATCAATTGTGATATTGATGAATCAAAAGAGGATTTTAGTTTTAAACTATATGTAACAGTTAAACTCTCTGGTAAAACTGGTGTTGAGATGGAGGCATTAACTGGAGTTAGTGTAGGACTTTTGACAATTTATGACATGGTAAAAGCCATCGATAAATCTATGGTTATTAAAAATATTCAATTAGAGAAAAAGAGTGGAGGAAAAAATGGAAACTTTGAAAGATAAAAAAGTATTAGTTGAGTACCCTTGTAAGTGGGAGTATAAATTAATTGGTGAGAGTGAGAAGCATTTACAAGAGGCTGTTTTTGAATTAATAGATATAGAGTATGAGTTTGTAGCATCAAAAGTTAGCAAAAAAGGTAAGTATAAGAGCTTTAATTTAACACTAGAGGTTAAAAGTGATGAGCATAGGATAGATATTTTTAATAAATTAAAAGTACATAGTGCCGTAAAAATGGTGCTTTAAAGCACTTTTTTTAAAACTAATAAAAAAAGATTTAAAAACATTACAAAAAAACTTGTAATATTAAGTTTATATTAAGTTTTTGTTGTTATAATTTCGGCTCACAAACGGCAGAGAGCTGTTAGTGAGAGTTCAATTAAAAATATAAAATGTTAAATTTTTGAAAACTAAGTAAAAGCTAGTCTAAAACTTTGAGGATTAATAATCCACAAAAAAATATAAATTTTTTTATGGAGAGT
>Ga0193959_1000738_pt1 | contig 13280 bp, 8 predicted proteins | sample FB_2_MG_FD_140333 | JGI IMG/M metagenome (GOLD analysis project Ga0193959, IMG submission 140333) | Microbial mat bacterial communities from the Broadkill River, Lewes, Delaware, United States - FB_2_MG | ecosystem: Environmental > Aquatic > Freshwater > River > Microbial mats | place: USA... | reverse complement strand
TTTATAAAATTCTGATGGTAGGATTAGCTCAGTCGGTTAGAGCGTCTGGTTGTGGTTCAGAAGGTCGTGGGTTCGATTCCCATATCTTACCCCATTTTATTTTATAGATGCTTCCTTAGCTCAGCTGGATAGAGCAACGCCCTTCTAAGGCGTAGGTCACACGTTCGAATCGTGTAGGGAGTACCATTTATTACTATCAATTAACTACATTCATATGCGGATGTGGTGAAATTGGTATACACGCCAGACTTAGGATCTGGTGCTTTACGGCGTGGAGGTTCAAGTCCTCTCATCCGCACCATGTAGTTAGTTGATAGTAATCTAAAAAAGCCCCTTGGTTAGGGGCTTTTTTTATGCCTGATTTTATTATATCTCTTGACTATTGTGTATTTTTCTCTACATAGCTATTTCTAATTGTATCACATAGAACTCCAAAATTATATATCAAAACTTTTTTATGCAATGTGACACTTGATGTGACACTCTTTTTATAAACTAGATACAGAAATAATAAATATACCAAATTTACTAGTAAGAAAATAACTCATTTTAAGATGACGAGGTGTGATATGAAAAAGAGAATAGAAAGGAAAAATTATTTAGGTCCTTTTGTTGGTTTGTTTGTAATTATAAGTATATTATTAACACTCATGAGTTTAGGTATTTCTCATATTCAACGAATGAAATATACAAATGCATTAAATCACGAAAGATCATCTAGTGAAGCTGAATTTAAAATTAAAAATTTTGAGAACCTTTATGAACACTATACAAAAGTACTTTTTGCTATATCCTCCAATCGTCTCTTTATAGATTACTTGCAAAATAAAACTGATACTAATAACGCTTATTCTGCTGAAAATTTATTTTCTGCTTTAATAAATCAAGATAAAACAATTATGCAATTACGTTATATCGATAAAGATGGATTTGAAAAAATAAGATTTGATAGAACAGGTATTAACTCTAAAGTTTCTATGATGTCACATGAAAAACTTCAAAATAAAAAATCGAGCTACTATTTTCAAGATACTATTAAACTGCAAAAAGATAAAACATATGCTTCTAAAATTGATTTAAATATTGAGTACAAACAAATCGAGATACCTTATAAACCTGTACTTAGAATAGCGACTCCTATTGTTTTAAATGGTGTAAATGATGGTATTGTAGTTGTGAATATTTTTATGAAAAACCTTTTAGAAGAACTTACTAAATCTGAACTTTTTTATTGTTATATATATGATCAAGATGACCATATAATTTACTCAAATAATGAAAAGTATATAAACTGGTCAACATATTTATTAGTAAATAAAACTCTTTTAAACAAAAAAAAATTGGTGCAAAACCATATGATACTTAATAAAAATAAAGATGAAACTATATACATGGCTTTAGAATTTAAAGAACAAACAAGTTTTGTTGAAGATATTGAAGAAGTTGTTTTATTTTTATTTTTATTTATTCTTCCTATCTCTTTACTTTCAGGCTATTTTCTATCTCGAATACCAAAAACACTTTTTGATAATCTTGAAGAACAACAAAAAATTATGATTCAACAATCTAAATTTGTAGCTATGGGCGAGATGGTAGAATCACTTGCACACCAATGGAGACAACCTTTAAATGCTATTGGGATTTTAATACAAGAGGTTAAGTTAAATTATAAAATGGATACGTTGGATAAAGATACAATGGAAACATTAAATAAAGATATACAACAATATCTTGAAAGTATGTCACTTACAATTGATAACTTTAGATCTTTTTTCAAACCTCAGGGTAAAAAAGAGACTTTTGATATGCTAAAGTGTATTAATGACGCTGTTGATATAATCAAACCTAAATTAGATGAGCATAAAATCACTGTCCATATAGTAAGTCAAAATAATACAAAATCAACTACTCCTTTTACATTAAATGGATATAAAAATGAGATCACACACTCTATATTATGTCTTTTAAGAAATGCTTCTGAATCTATAGAAAAAGCTAATAAACAAGTTAAAAATATAAATATCACTCTTAAAAAAGACAATGATATGTTAAGTGTGACTTTACAAGATAATGGTTGTGGTATTAATCCTAAGTTGTTACATAAAATATTCGAGCCGTATTTCACTACAAAAGAAAATGAACTACAGGGTTCTGGTCTTGGACTTTATATTGTAAAAAACATTATTGAAGGGAGTATGCAAGGAAAAGTTGAAGTAAGTAATGAAAAAAATGGTTCAAAATTTGAGCTACTTATCCCTATACATTAAATAATCAAGAGGAGATTAATATGGAAAAAAGAATAAAAATACTTTATGCTGAAGATGAAGAAACAGTTGGAAAATCAATAGTACGTATGTTAACAAAAGCTGTTGATATTGAGTATGCTAAAGATGGAGTAGAAGCTTTACATCTTTATCAAGAAAATCCAGATTATGATATTCTTATTACTGATATTAAAATGCCAAATATGAATGGTATAGATTTAATTAAAAATATTCAAAAGAGTTATGAAAAAGTTCCATTTATTATAATCACAACTGCTTTTAATGATACAGATTTTTTATTAGAAAGTATTGAGTTAAAAGTTGATAAGTTTTTAATAAAACCAATTCAAATAGACCACCTTTTTGGTTACATAGAAGAGTTCACTAGAATTATTCAAAGTAAATATGAACTAGCAGAACAAACGAGAAAGTTTGAACATTATCGAGAGATAGTAGACCAACAAAATCTTATATCAATTACAAATCTCGATGGAGTGATAACCTTTGTAAATGAAAATTTTTGCAAAGTGAGTGGTTATACTCAAGAGGAACTGTTAGGTCGAAATTATAATATTGTACAGCATCCAAATACTACAAATGATTATTATAAAGAGCTTTGGTCTACAATAACAAATAAAAAAGTATTTAAATCTACAATAGAAAACTTATCTAAAGAGGGAAAATCATTTTATTTACGTGGAGTAATAGCTCCATTTTTAAATAGTGAAGGTGAGATTATAGAGTTTATATCTATACGTGAAGATGCGACAAAAGAGGTAGAGCAAAACAAAGAGCTTGATATTTTAAAGCAAAAAAAGGAATTAGAAAATATTCAAAAAGCTACACAAATTCAAAATCATCATCTTTTAGAAACCATCCCTTTAGCTTCATTTGTAGTAAAAAAATTAGAGATTATAGACAAAAATGAACTTTTCGAGGAACTTTTTTTATTATCCCCTATGGATGATTTAGAGATATTACAGCTGATATTTAATATTCAAGATGAATCTTCTATAATCGATAATCTTCCACATATTTCATCTATTTTTGAGTTTGATATGAACACATATAACATACATCATAAAAGACTATTAGATGATGAAGTGTTAGTTATATTGAGTAAATAATTATGAAAACTAAATCATTTTTAAAAGTAACAGATATATTTATAATAGATAATATTATTACTGAAACAAAAGTTATAAGAGATAAACTCTATATAGCAGATAACAATCATTTATATCTCTTAGACAAAGTGATAAAACCTATTTCTACAGAAAACTTCTATTATCTTGATGCCTTAGAAGATGAAGATAATAAGCAAATTTTTATGAGCTTAGATCAAAGTAAACAAAAAGTAACCTATAAAAATAACCAAGATATAAAATATGAAATTTTATTATCTCAGAAGGTTAAAAAGTTATTTTTATTTTATAGCAAAGGTTATGGTGTTGTTTTATTAGAAGATAATTCTATTGATATATACAATATAAATTTTAATGAAATTATTACAAATATAAAACTTCCAAATGATATTATTAGTCTATTTAAGTCTCATATTACCAATCAGCTTATAATAATAGAAAAAAACAAAATATCATTTTTTGATATAGAAACCTTTAATATCGCACGAGAAATAGATATAGATGATTCCTCTTTTGTAGATGTAAGTCTTATTAAAAATAATATCTATTTGATTTATAATGATAAAATTAGAATTATTGAAAAAGATGAAACTATAATAGATATTGATATTAATATCGATGAAAAAATCGAGAAAGTTTTTACCAATATTTATCAAGATGAGATTATTATTACTACTAAAAATAATAGTATTTATCTTTATCATCCATTATCCAAATCTATTTTCAAAATTTTATCTTACGATACTCCTATTCAAGATGTACGTTTTATGGATAGTGATATTTTCATTTCAACACAAAATAAGATAATAAAAATAGATACTACACAAGGTGCATTAGAGTTTGAAAAACATTTAGTTTTAGAAGAGGTAAATGAAGCATTCGAAATACTTAAAGATAATCCATTTCTAATTTTGGATGAGATGTTTTTTAAATCTCTTTCAAAATTATGGCATGATAGATACAACAAAATTTCAAATAAACTTTTAATGAATAAAATAGATGATGCAAATGATATATTTGAGAACTTTCAAACGCTTTATATCTATAAAAAAGAGTTTGAAAAGGTTATAAACTTATCTGATACTTTTATACTTCTTAGCCATTCTCTTAGAACTATCAATTATACTCAAGTATTTGATTTACTCGAACAAAATCCAATTTTAAAAGAAACACCTATAGGTAAAAAGATATTACATGATTGGGAACAGGGATTTGAAAAATTTGTATTCTCTCTTTTAAAATACAAATTCGACAAACAAAACAAAGAGTTTGTCTATTTGCAAAAATATTTTGGTGTTGAGTCAAAAAAACAACTTATTTTATTTTCAATAGAAAATCAAACAGTAATATTAAGTGCCATACAAGCTTTTAAAAATAAGAAATACTCTTTATATACAAAATTATTAGATAAATATTTCTTTTTAAATGAATTACCAATTACTAAAAGGATTAATAAAATTGGTGAAAATATATATCTCAAAGTGTTAAAATTTATAGAGATAAATGAACTGAACGATTCCTTACTTATGTTAGAAACATTAGAAAATTTTACTCAATACAAGTCTAAATCGATCATACTTAAAGAAAAAGTTAATGTTTTTCTTGGATTTGAATCTTCATATGGAAAAGGAAATTATGAAAGATGTAGAATGTTTTTAGAACAATATAATGAACATTTTTACAATACTTCATATTACTCGAATATAGTGTGGAAAGATACGAAAAAAATAGATGCATCTATAGTTTTTATAAATAATAATGATTTTGAAAAAAGTTATTTGATTTTACAAGAGTTTTTTAAAAGTCAAATATGGGCTTGTAAAATTAGACACTTGATGATTCGGTATTATAAACAACAATTTATAATTAAAGAAAAAAACCTTTCTGATACAAATCTAAAATTATTTATTGTGAAGTTTCATGATTTATTTGGATATATAGATGATATCTTTCCTGAAGAATACTTCCCAAATATTCATAAAAGAGTTCTTGTTAAAGAACAAATAATGAATTATCCAAAAACACTTCACTAAAGGAGATATTAAAATGAAAAAATCTGATATAAAAGTTATACTCGCAGAGGATGAAAAAAATGTTCGAGAATCTCTTCATAGGATACTTTCAAAGTTATTTACAAATATTCAAAGTTTTGAAAATGGTGTTGAAGCGTTTGAATATTTTAAAGAGTCAGGGGCCGATATCATAATCACTGATATTTGTATGCCAAAAATGAATGGCTTTGAGTTAATAGAAGAAGCAAAAAAATTCAATAGAGAACTTCATGTGATTGTTGTAACAGCTTTTAATGATAATGATAATTTATCTACTGCTATAGAACTACAAGTTGATAAACTTCTTAGTAAACCAATATCTATCGATAAACTTTTTGATTCTATAGAAAAAATAAAAGAGATATTAACTATGAAAGAAGAGTTGGAATATGAAAGGATAAAACTAAAAAAATTTAAAGATGCCGTTGAAAAAACAGATTTAATTATCACCTTAGACAATAATTTTAATATAAAATATTTAAATCAAAGAGCAAAAGAGAAACTCAATATAAAAGAAGATACAAATATTATTGATATTTTTGAGAAGACTCTCATAGACAAAATAAAATTGAATTCAAATCAGATGGAAAACTACCACTCTACAATTGATTTACACGAACAACAGCTTATTTTTTCTCTATCCTCTTTTGTCTCTGACTTTTCAATTCAAAATCAAAAAACATATATAAATGAAATATCTATATTATTGAGGGATATTACAGAACAAATGAAACAAAAAGAGATGATTATTCAGGCCCTTTATACAGATAGTCTTACAAAACTACCAAACAGAGTATCTTTAATTAATAGATTAGAAACAACAACAGAAGAGTATTCTTTAACAATTATAGATATAAAATCATTTTCTGAAATAAACTCATTTTATGGATTAAAAATTGGAGAAAAAATTCTTAAAGAAGTTTCTGTTAATGTTGCAAAATTTTTAAAAACACTTAATTGCCAGACAGAACTTTTTAAACTAGAGGCTGATAAGTTTGCAATACTTTTTAAAATAGATACAAAAGATAATATACTTCTTAAAAAAGAGATGTATGAAAATAACAACAAGTTGCAAAATTATCTTGAGGAACATCAATACACAATCAGTAAAAATGACAATATATACATATTGGTGACACTTGGTAGAAACAATAAAAAAGTAATAGATCTTCTTCCCGAAGCTACACTTGCTTTAGAATATGCAAAAACAAATAATTTGAAGAACATATGTTTTAGGGACTACAAAAAGGAAATTTTAAAATATGAAGATCATTTAAAGATGCAAACGATTTTGAAAAAAGCTCTAACAGATGATAAAATCATCCCATTTTTTCAAGCAATAGTTAATAAAGATAAAACTATTGCAAAATATGAGGCACTTGTGAGAATTGTAGATGGTGATATGACATATACTCCCTATTATTTTTTAGAAGTAGCAAAAAAAGGTGTTATGTATAATCAAATTACAAAAATTATGATAAAAAAAGTTTTTGAAATATTTCATAAAAATAGTTATCATGTATCTATTAATTTGTCTTTATTAGATATTGTAAATCCAGAAATTTTAGACTTTATAAAATACATGTTTGAAACATATAATTCTCTGAAAGGGCGAGTTACTTTCGAATTACTTGAAAGTGAAAGTTTTAGTGATATAGAAAAGACAAATCAAGTTTGTGACTATTTACGAACTTTAGGTGCCCGTATTGCTATAGATGATTTTGGTAGTGGATATTCAAATTTTTCTTATTTTGCTGATATGAACATAGATACTATTAAAATAGATGCTAGTTTAACCCAAAAAGCTACAATGAAAAAAGGGAGAATAGTAATTGAAAATATTGTGAATATGGCGAAACAATTACATTGTAATGTTGTAGCAGAATATATAGAATCAGAAGAATTATTTGAGCACTTAAAAAAGTTAAATATTGATATGTTTCAAGGGTATTATTTCGACAAACCAAAACAATGGAGTGAATTATGACGTATAATAAAGAGATTTTTAACCTAGAAAAAAATATCACTGAGTTAAAAAAAGAGCTTCAAGTTGCACTAGAAAAAAATGAATATCAAAAGAAAATCATATTTAATCAGGCAAAGATGGCAGCTATGGGAGAGATGATAAATATTATAGCTCACCAATGGAAGCAGCCTTTAAACAGTGTATCTATATTAGTTCAAGAGATATTCTTTAATCTTAAAATAAATAATTGTGAAAATGTTGTCGATATCACACTAAAAAAAGAGATTGAAGGGCAATTAGATTATATGTCACAAACAATAGATGATTTTAAGAATTTTTTTCAAAAAGATAAAGTAAAAGTTGAAATAAATATTGTAAAACTCATTGACAATATTTTAAAACTGTTAGCAATGCAATTAAGAAGTTATAACATACAAGTAAACATACAACTCGGACATAAAAGTAAATATATAGAATATAATAAAGACTTCACACTTAAAGAATTTTTTAACACAAACTATTTAGTAACATCTTATATTAATGAATTAAAACAAGTTCTTTTAAATATTCTTCTAAATTCAAAAGATGTTTTAGTATCACATATTCAAAATGGTGAGATGCGATCTATTAATATATTAATAGATAAGAATGATAATAGATCGATTAGTATAGTTATTGAAGATAATGGAGGAGGAATAAGTAGTAAAGAAGAGCTTGAAAATATCTGGAAACCATATTTTACTACGAAAGATGAAGGAACTGGAATAGGACTCTATATCAGTAAACTTATAATGGAAAATAGTTTAGAAAGTTCAATAGAATCAAATAATGGAAATATTGGATTACAAACAAAACTTATAATTAATAATCTTTAAATACAAAGATAATATACTATAAAAACTAATATGTTTTTATAGTATATTGTAAGTTAAAGTTTTTATTTTTGTATGATATATTGAATAGTTGGACCACTACTATCTACACGTAAAACTTTGTAGCCATGATTTTTAGCATCTAATGGGATATTATTGATACTTTGAGGACAATCACTTATAATTTCGAGTATTTCACCCTCTTTTAAACTCTCCATTGCTTCAAGTGTTTTTACAGCAGGATATGGACAAGGTTCCCCTTGCATATCTAGTCTATAGTCTGCTACTAATTCTTCTTTAGTCATTTTGATTTCCTTTTTTCAATAATTTTTGTCTGTAGTTTTTTTCTAATTTTAAAATTAATAAAAATAATAAGAATAAGAAAATATAATTCATAAATAAACCACCATAAGAACCTAAAGATTCAAGAAGATTTATTTTTGGCCAAGAAGTAGCTAATGATAATGAAAAACTATCCCACATAAAAGCTAATAAAGTAGCTCCAATAACATTTCCGATACCAACAATCCAAAAGTGCACTTGACCTTCAACAGCTCTATACATCCATCCACATTCACAACCACCAGCTAATACAATTCCAAATCCAAATAATAAACCACCAATAATTGCATTAGGACCTGCCCACATGATTTTTGCTGGTGTTCCTATCATGATATAACTAAAAACGCCTATAGTTGATACAGCCATACCAATTACGATTGCAGTTGCAAGTTCACTTCTACCTGTAGTAAAAATATCTCTAAATGCAGATGTAAAACAAATTTGTGCTTTTGCAATCAATAAACCAAACGCTGCTCCAAAAAGCATTGCGATACCTAGTTTTTGGCTATTGGCAAAAAATATTAAATATAATGCCCAAATTATCATCGCTACAAAAACTAAAGAACCAATAGTAAATAATGAGTTGATTTTTTGTTTATCTTTATTGAGTTCTTTGTTACAAGAAACTTTTTGCAATTTTATTTTTGATTGAAAAAAACTAAGCATAGTTACTTTTGTACCTAAGTAAACACCAACAATCATCGCTAATGTAAAAAACCAAGCATGTACAGAAAACTGTGGAATACCTGTAAATAAACTCGCTAAATTACAACCCATACCAAGTCTTGCTCCAAATCCTGCAATAATTCCACCTAGTAATGCTTGCATAATTCTAATGTTACTAGCAGGCATTCTTAGTTTTACATTATTTCCCCAAAAAGCAGCAGCAATACATCCTGCAAACATACCAATAATCATAACTCCATCAACCCGAGTTAAGCTATTTCCATTCATATTCATGATTTTATAATATCCCCAATCACTTATATCAACACCAGCTAATTGTAAAATATGTCCACCCCATCGTGTAAATTCACCAGTTACTGCCCAATATGTTCCTGTAATACCAAAATAATAAGCAGCAAGTACTCCTAAAGCTATAACAGCAGGTGTTGGACGCCAAAAGGCAACTAAATAATTTTGTTTAAATTGCTTGAAATATTCCATGCAAATTTCTCCTAATAGTAATTTAAATTTTGAAATTTTGGATAAAAATATAATAAAAGTAAAATTATATTATCCTAAAAGATGAGATTGAAGCTAGTTCATTTATCTCTATTTGTACCACAAATCTAAGCGAATTATAATCTAATAAACTTAATCATAATTAAAAAAAGTAAAAAAAAGTTTACCTTTTTTATTTTATATATTCTATTTATGACTGTGTTCATAAATACACAATAAAATAATCACCAATTATAGGAATAGAAGACCTCAAGAAAAATTTGATACAATTAACAATATTTAATAAGGTTTACTCTATTATGAATAATTTAAAAATCAAAACAAAACTTATACTTTTATTTATAGTTATAAAAGTAGTGCCTCTTACTTTAATCTCTTATATTGCTATAGAAGGTGCTGGAGAGTTAAATAATTATTTTGAACAAACAACAAAAACTACATTTAATAAAAGTAAAGAGATTATCAAAAACACTGCAACTACTGCAATATCTGATAGTATACGAGCACTTGATAAAAAATCTCAATCAAACTTAGAGCGACTAAGTTATGAGATAGCAACAGATGTTGCAAACTTTTTATATGAAAGAGATAAGGATTTATTGGTTTTATCTTCTTTAGATTTAAATGATGAGGTGTTACGTAATTTTCGTACTCTGAAAACTTCATCAATTATTGTTCATGGTAAGTATAATTACAATGAAGATAAACAAACATGGGAATCACCAAACATAAATAATAAGCAAAACAATTTTGAAAAATCTGACTTAGAAGAAAATTCAAAAGAGTTTAATGCAAATACAAGAGTAAAAGTAACCACAAAAGCGATACCTTTATATAAAGAGATTCAAGTTATAGATTTAGAAGGAAATGAGATATATAAAGTATCTTCGATTTCAAATAAAAAAATAAATATTAAAAATAAAAAAGATACCTACTGTAAAGCAGAAAACTATTTTAATGAGATTACAAAATTAAAAAAAGGTGAGATTTTTGTATCAAATGTAATTGGTGAGTATATAAAGACAGATTTAATAGGTACCTATACAAAAGAGAAAGCTGAAAAAATGGGTAAACAATTTGACCCAAAAAATAGTGCTTATGCAGGAAAAGAAAATCCTGTAGGGAAAGAGTTTCAAGGTATTGTACGATTTGCAACACCAATTTATAAAAATAATAAGAAAGTAGGATATGTTGCATTTGCTTTAAATCATAAACATATTATGGAGTTTACTGATCATTTTGATCCATTGGTAGAAAATACAAAACAAGAGATAACTGATGCTAGTACCGGAAACTATGCTTTTATGTGGGATAATGTGGGAAGAAGCATTTCTCACCCTAGAAACTATTTTATTGTAGGTTATGATAAAAACACAGGTGAGCAAGTTCCAGGTTGGTTAAGTCTCGATGTAGCGGAAAAGTTTAAAAAGAGTGGGATTAACGATTTAAATAAATTTTTGAAAAACTATCCACAATTTGAAGAGCAATCACTCAAGAAAAAAGCAAACATAGAACAACTCAAAACAACTGGTCAAGTAGCACTTGATTGTAGATATTTAAACTTCGCTCCTCAGTGTAATGGCTGGATGCAACTCACAAAAGATGGAGGATATGGTTCTTTTGTTATATTTTGGAGTGGTGTTGAAAAACTCACTACTGCTGCAACTATTCCTTATTATACAGGACAATATGGATCCTCAAAAAGAGGTTTTGGTATTGTAACTATTGGCGCAAATGTAGATGAGTTTCATCAAGCAGCAAATCAAACAAAAGAGAATGTTAATGCAATTTTAGAAAAACAAGTAGACCATATGAAACAGGAACTTGATGAAAATAAATTTAATGTTGTTGAGTATATACACGAGTTAGTACGTGAATTATTAACCTTAACATTTTTAATGATTCTTGTAATAATTGCTATAGCAATTTGGATGTCAAATTTGATTACTAATAAAATATCAAATTTATTAAAAGGGATTAAAGAGTACTCTCGTCAAAATTTCAGTCATAAAATTTCTGTAACATCAAAAGATGAAATAGGGGAGTTAGAAGAGTCTTTTAATACGATGGCTAAAGATATAGAAGAGTTAATAGATACCCAAAAAAATACAAATTTATTACTTGATATGAAAGTAAAGGAAGCAAACTCTGCTTCAAAAGCAAAAAGTGAGTTTTTAGCTTCAATGAGTCATGAGATACGAACACCATTAAATGCAATTTTAGGATTTATAGATATATTAAGAGAAAAAGAAGAAGATACTCAAAAAAAAGAGTATTTAAATATTGTTCAAAAATCAGGAAAGAATCTTCTTTTAATTATAAATGATATTTTAGACTTTAGTAAAATAGAATCACGAAAAATAACACTAGACTGTATATTACTAAATCCTTACAATGAGTTTGTAAATACAACAAAACAATTTCAAATAATAGCATCAGATAAAAACATTATGTTTGAGATAAATATCTCTAAAAATGTATCTAAAAAAATGTATCTAGATCTTTTAAAAGTGATACAAATAATTAATAATCTTGTGTCAAATGCACTAAAATTCACTCCTGAATATGGTACAGTAACTTTAACTATAGAATATATGGACAGTACAAATGAGTTATATGTTTCTGTAGAAGATACAGGGATAGGAATATCACAAGATAAACAAGAGATTATTTTCGAGCCTTTCACACAAGAAGATAGTTCAACTACAAGAGAATATGGTGGTACAGGACTTGGCCTTACTATATCACGCAAGCTTGTAAATCTTATGGGTGGTGAGTTACAACTAGATAAAGAAAAAAAGAGTGGAGCAAGATTTTATTTTTCTATTATTTTAGAGCAAGAGGGAAAAGATGGTAAAGTTTCTGAAGATGTAGACATTCCAAATGATGAGATAAAACTAGAAATGAACAAAGGGTTAAAAAAAGATATTAAAATTATGATAGTTGAAGATAATCCAGCAAACCAAATGTTTATGAAGGTATTAATGAAAGGCTTAGCATTAGAGTACAAAATAGTAAACAATGGTCTAGAAGCAGTTGAATTATATAAAAAAGAAAAATTTGATTTAATTTTAATGGATGAAAATATGCCAATACTTAGTGGTACTGAAGCAACGGTACAAATAAGAGCAATAGAACAAACATCAGGAGAGCATATCCCTATCATCGCACTTACTGCAAATGCACTTATTGGTGATAGGGATAAGTTTTTAGAGGTTGGTATGGATGATTATCTTTCTAAACCATTATTAAAAAAAGATTTAGAAAAAATACTGAATAAATATTTAAAATAATATTTATTTTATTATTAAGTTAATTTAATTTTATATCTGTCCGCATTCATCATATCTTGAATATATTTTTTTTCCACTTGATGAATGGCGATTATATCAACTTCTTTTCCTCTATAATACCACCCTTTATTTGTATCTAAAATCTCTTTTTTTTCAAACATT
>Ga0193959_1000732_pt1 | contig 13372 bp, 8 predicted proteins | sample FB_2_MG_FD_140333 | JGI IMG/M metagenome (GOLD analysis project Ga0193959, IMG submission 140333) | Microbial mat bacterial communities from the Broadkill River, Lewes, Delaware, United States - FB_2_MG | ecosystem: Environmental > Aquatic > Freshwater > River > Microbial mats | place: USA... | reverse complement strand
TTAGACTGAATACCGCTACCTCGTTGTTTATATTTGGGTTTGCTCTTTTTGGAGTAATATTTGCCTATTATCGTGGTAGGTTGATGGTTAAAACAGCTGGTGTGCTCGAATTTATTGTTGTTTCGATATTGCCTGCCATTGCATTTTTGAGTTTCCATAGTTTAGCCGATATGTACCTGTTTCTTGGAATTGTAATGATTCTTCTGAATTTGGTAATAGCCACTTCGATAATTTTTAACAAATTACAGATTAATTACAATAACTTAGTTTTATCATTTAAAGAGCTGTTTGGTTATGGTATTAAACGTGTTCCTGGCGATGTTTCCTTTGCTTTATTATTATTTCTGCCAGCCTTTTTAGTTAATCACTATTTTGGAATTGAATACGCAGGTATTGTTGGTTTTGGAGCAGGATTAATAACTTTTGCCACTTTGCCTGCTACTGCAATATCGTTTGTTTCTTTATCGCGTAGTGCTCAGTTGTTAAAAATAGATAAGCAGGGGTTAAAGAGAGAGATAGTGTTTCTTACTATTCTTCTTTTAATTTATAGTGTTATTTGCACACTGGGTCTTTATATTACAGTTGATTTTATAGTCGAAAAGTTTTTAAGTGTAGAGCTGGTTAAGTATTCGTATATACTTAAAATAATGATATTAAGTATTCCTCCGTTTGTGGTTTTTACAATATTAAGAAGTGTAATTGATGCAGCATATCGCCGACCATATATTTCGTATTATTTTGTTGTTACTACAATTATATTTGTTTTAATGTCGGGAATAGGTATTTATTATAGTAGCCTTCATACTATTATTGCTGCTATTATTGTGTCGTATACTATTTTGGCTTTGTTATCCTCTTATAGAGGATATATAATTTTTAAGAAATAAATTAATAAGAAACCTTCACGAGCCTAAGCTTGTAAAAAGAGACTAGTTATATCTGAGGGTTTCATTGGGTATTAATTGATAATAAGTGTAGGTGTTAATTAAAATTAATTGAAATATAAAAGTTTAACCTGATTATATATATGAATATATTATACTTGATAATATCTTTTGTCATACTTATTGTTGGATTATGGTATTTTGGAAAGCATAAAGCTACTCTTAATGTTTTTTTGTTATTCTATGTTTTTGCTTTTTTATATTGTGCAGCTATTCCTATCGAAAATATACTTTCTCCTGGTAATAGTTTCGACAATCCTTTTAAATACACAGCAAAAGCTTTCGAGAAATCGTTGATTATGTTTTTTCTTGGAACTATAGGTTTTTCGCTTGGTTTAGTTTTTATGAGGCTTAGAATAAAAATTATTCCAACAGTTGTAGAGAAAAAAGTTAGAGGATTATTGAGTATTTCTGTGGTTTCTTTTATGTCGTTAATTTTATTGTTAGTTTGTTATAGGTCTGAAGTACTAATATCAATTGATTCGTATATCGGTAATTATTCTTCGACATATAATAACCCTATTTATGCTTATTTAAAAGAGACTCTTTTCTTTTCCTTATCTATTTTAATAAGTATTCTCTTTTTGATGAAGGAGAGAAAGTGGATTGTTTCAGGAATTGTAGTTTCTTTAATTTTATCACTATTTGGATTTTTAACCCGTGATAAGGATCCTTTGCTTTTAAGTGTTATTCCATATCTGTTTTTAGCGGCTCCTATTTATAATAGAATAAAGATAAATAGAATTGTTAAGGGAGTTGCAGTCTTTACTCTTGTTGTAATAGTACTGCCTATTATTAGCCTTCAATATTCGTTATACAGAGGAAACGATCCAAGAACACTTTCTCAGGCTCTTACCAATGAAGGTATTTATACCTTTTTTGATGCACGTGGACCATATCAAAGTATAGGTTTAGAGTTAATGAATGAACGATCAAGTTTTTATTATGGTAAAACCTATTTAGATGGTTTTACTTATTGGATACCTCGGTTTGTTTGGCCACAACGATCGATGGGGCCTGCAGAAGAATTTGCTAAACAACATATGAAAGATTGGAAGCCAGGTATGGGGTTGGGATATAGTCCAATTGCCGAAGCTTATTCAAATTTTGGTATTCTTGGAGCCTTCTTTCATTTCTTGTTGTATTCAATTGTTATAGGGTTATTGTTCAAATTAACTAAAAAACTGTTTGTTAATTCTTCCGAAGAATTTATTACTGCTCTGTTTTTTGTTTGGTTAGTATATAATTTGGTAATGATGTTTAGGGGTGGATTTTCTTTACCATCAACCTATATTAGGTATATTCTGCCTTTCTTTTTTGCCTATCTGTTTTTCGATAAATATAAAATTCATCTGTTTGTATGGAACAAATTACAAAGAATCCTAAAATAGTTTGGGTACATAATTTCGATACTAGTAAAAACCCTTCTTCAGGGGTGTTTATGTTTGATCTATATAATCAGTGTAAACAGTCGGGTATGGAAATATCGTTATATTATATTTCTCCTTCGTTTAATCCAGTAAAGTTATTAAAGCAAATAGTTAGATTAAGATGCGACTTAAAGTCGTTTGATATTATACATGCTCAATATGGTTCGGCTACAGGTTTTGTATCGACTTTTGCGCGAGGTTATAAAATATTATCACTACGTGGATCGGATCTTTTTAAGACTCCTGCTATTACATTAGCTGAGAAGATACACATTTCAATAGGAAACTTATTGACAAAGCTGGCTATACGACGATCTGATAAAATTGTTGTTATGTCTGATAATATGAAGGCAAGAGTAAAACAAATATCGTCTAAAAAGCAAGTAGATGTAATTCCCGACGGTATTAACCTCGATGTTTTTAAGCCTTCTACAATAAAAAGTTGTAACAATATATTTAGAGTACTATTTTCTTCGGTTGCCGAGTACAATCCAGTTAAAAGATATCAACTTGCAAAAGCAGCTTTCGATATTTTTAATAAAAGGGTGCCAGATTCGGAATTGGTTATTATGACAGGTGTTGCTCATAATAAAGTGTGCGAATTTGTGAATAGTGTAGATGTAATATTACTGACATCTACACACGAGGGGTGGCCGAATATTATTAAAGAGGGTCTTGCTTGCAATGTTCCTTTTGTTAGTACTAATGTTAGCGATTTAAAACAGATAGCAGATACATCAAATTGTTGTTTTGTTTGTAATGATAATCCTGAAGAATTAGCCAACGCTCTATACCAATTATGGGAGAATAGATTTCAGCAAAGTGATTTGCGACATTATATACAAGAGTTTGATATGAATTCCATTGTAACAAAGATCAAAAATCTCTACTATTAGTGTTATAATAAAGGATTCTCTTTGCAATAAGAAAACAAAAAAAATCGTTATCATTGCGCGCTAGCTATTATTGAAGATTTTTTTTTGAATGAGGGGGGAAGGTTAGAAACAATGAATATTTTACTAATTAATCATTATGCAGGTAGCCCAAAAATGGGCATGGAGTTCAGACCTTTTTATCTTTCTAGAGAGTGGGTAAGACAAGGGCATAATGTGTATATAATTTCAGCCGATTATTCGCATGTTAGAAAGAAAAACCCCGAAGTAGAGAATGATTTTCAGACCGAGCAAATAGAAGGTGTTACTTATATTTGGGTAAAAACTCGCGAGTATAAAAGCAATGGTATTAGTAGGTTATTGAATATTTTTGATTTCAATAAAAAGCTTCTGCTGAACGTAAAAAAAATTGTAACTATATGCAATCCTGATTTAGTGATTGCTTCTTCTACTTATCCTTACGATAATCTTGTTGCACATAAGATAGCTAAAAGAGCGAAAGCAAAACATATTTACGAAGTACACGATTTATGGCCATTGTCGCCTATTGAGTTATATGGATACTCAAAATTTCATCCGTTTATTTTATTAACACAATATTTCGAAGATTACGCTTATAGAAAAGCCCATAAGGTTGTTTCTCTCTTACCTAAGGCAAAAGATTATATGGTTTCAAGAGGTATGAAACCCGAAAAGTTTATCTGTATTCCAAATGGTGTGCTAAAAGAGGATTGGGAAAATTGTACTGATGAACTTCCGTATGAGCACTTCTCGAAGATTGACAATATTAAGCGTAAGGGCAAAAAAATTGTTGGATATGCAGGGAGTCATGGACAGGCTAATTCTTTATCAAATTTAATTTGTGCTGCCAAAAAACTATCCTCAGATAAACGATTTCATTTTGTATTAGTTGGCGATGGCGTTCTTAAAGAAGATTTAATATCTGAAGCTTCTGGTTTATCTAATATTACTTTTTTGCCTCCTGTTACTAAGGGTGTTATACCCCAGTTGCTTGCCTCTTTTGATATATGCTATATTGGTTCTCCAGATATTCCTTTATATAGATTTGGAATAAGTTTTAATAAGCTTATGGATTGTATGATGGCACAAAAACCTATTGTTTTTGCAGTAAAATCAGGAAATAACCCTGTTGCTGAAGCTAATTGTGGGTATACAATAGAGCCTGACAATATTGATCTTTTGGTTTCTACATTTTGTGCTTTAAGTTTATTTAATCCATTAGATTTGGAGATTCTTGGACGAAATGGGAGGAAATATATCTTAGAGAATTACGAATACAAGAAGTTGTCTCGCGATTTTCTGAAATTGGTGTCTGATTATTCTACTCCTATTTTTGCTAATATCCCTTTTTCGCCTCCTCATATCGATCAAGATATTATTGATGAGGTTACAAATACTCTTAAATCAGGATGGATAACAACAGGCCCAAAAGTTAAAGAGTTTGAGAAATTACTTGCAGAGTTTTGCCATTCGAAAGGTGTTTTGGCAGTTAATTCGGCAACCGCAGGTATGGAGTTAGTTCTTCGATGGTTTGGCGTTGGGCCTGGCGATGAGGTTATTGTTCCTGCCTATACTTTTACGGCAACAGCAAGTGTTGTTTGCCACTGTGGTGCAAAGCCTGTTATTGTTGATATTAATAAAAACGATTTTGTTATCTCTGTAAACGAGATAATAAAGAATATTACTCCTCGTACCAAAGTAATTATGCCTGTAGATATAGGTGGATTTACTTGCGATTACGATTCTATTTTAAAGATTGTTTCGTCTACTAATATTGTTAATCAGTTTTCTGCAAATAATGATATACAAAAAAAGCTGGGACGAATTTTAGTTCTTGCCGATGCTGCCCATTCTCTTGGAGCTATTTACAAAGGTAAAAGAGTTGGATCGCTTTGCGACATTAGTGTATTCTCGTTTCATGCAGTAAAAAATCTTACCACTGCCGAAGGGGGTGCAATATCTTTTAATTTGCCTGATAATTTTAATCAAGCTGAGTTGTATACTAAGCTTAATCAGACAATACTACATGGTCAGTCGCGCGATGCTTTTGCAAAATATGCTCAAGGCGATTGGCGTTACGATGTTATGTCGCCAGGATATAAAATGAATATGACCGATATTGCTGCATCAATAGGTGTAATTGAGATAAAAAGATATCAGGAGTCTACATTAAAACGAAGAGCAGAGATTTATGAGCGTTATTTAGACAACTTTAGCAAGTACGAATGGGCCATAACAAAAAAATCAATTGATAAAGATTCGGCCTCGAGTTTTCATCTGTTTATGTTGCGAATAAAAGATGCTTCCGAAGAGCATCGTGATAGAATAATTAAACAAATTTTCGCAAAAGGGGTGTCGGTTAATGTTCACTTTCTGCCATTACCAATGTTATCGGCATATAAGGATTTGGGATTCTCAATAGCTGATTATCCTAATGCATATAATATGTATAAGAACGAAATTACCCTTCCGCTGTATTTTAATTTAACTAACGAGCAGGTTGATTATGTTTGTAATGTTGTTGCCCAAGCTGTTGCTTTTGTTAAGAGCGATTTTATGGCTATAGACGATAATTTTTATAAGACAAAAACTGTTGAGGTTAAAGAACAAGAGACTTTAATTAATGATTAGGATTGTTGATATTATTCTTGTACTAATTGGCATTATAATTTTAATGCCATTCTTTATTATTATTGGATTGTTGGTATTAATATCTTCACGAGGAGGTGTTTTTTATTTACAGTCAAGAGTTGGTCGTTTTGGTAAAGATTTTACTCTTTTTAAGTTCCGATCGATGGCTGTAGGGGCAGACAAAAAAGGTTTGCTAACAGTAGGAAACAACGATACCCGAATTACTTCTGTTGGTAAGTTCCTTAGAAAATATAAACTCGATGAACTTCCGCAATTAATAAATGTGCTTTTCGGACAAATGAGTATTGTTGGTCCGCGCCCCGAGGTTAGAAAGTATGTCGATTTGTATGACGAAAATCAGGTGAAAGTATTAAATGTGCGACCAGGAATTACCGATTATGCTTCGGTTTATTATAAAAACGAAAATGCTTTATTGGCTTTATCTGATAAGCCCGAAGAGTTATATATTAACCAAATATTACCTGCTAAAATAAACCTAAATATGAGGTTTATTAATAACCCTACACTGGCTAATTATTTTAAAATAATTGGTCTGACAATAAAGGAGTTTTTTTGTTAAAACGAGTAGAGACAAGGCACGCCTTGTCTCTAGTATTTTTTATTTGTTAAAACAACATTAGTGTTTTCCTAAATAATCGGCTACACCATCGTGATCGGCTTTCATACCTTCGTCGCCTTTGTGCCAGTTTGCAGGGCAAACCTCACCATTTTCTTCGAAAAACTGTAATGCATCAATCATTCTAATAACTTCGTCTACATTACGTCCAAGAGGTAAGTCGTTTACTAGTTGATGACGAACTACACCTTCTTTATCAATTAAAAACAATCCGCGGTAAGCAATAAGCTCGCCAGTGGCTTGTAGGTCGCCCTCTTCATCGTAAAAGTAATCGCCTGTTAAAACATCGTAGTTGGCAGATATTGTTTTGTTGGTATCGGCAACAAGTGGATATGTTACTCCTTTAATTCCACCATGGTTTTTATCCATTTGTAACCATCCCCAGTGACTTTGCTCTGTGTCTGTTGAAACACCAATAATTTCTACATTGCGTTTCTTAAAATCGTCTAATTTAGCTTGAAAAGCATGTAGTTCGGTAGGACAAACAAATGTAAAATCTTTTGGATAAAAGAATAAAACTACATATTTACCTTTAAATTGCTCCAAGGTAAAATCGTCTACAAATTTATTACCTTCTACAACTGCCGATGCCTTAAATTGTGGCGCTTTTCTTCCTACTAATACTCCCATTTTATATAATTTTTAAATGTTATTATTGTTCTTATTAATTACTTATGGAGAAACGCAATGTTGTGCAATTTGTTCAGATTAGTTGCAGAATTTTTATGTTTCGTAAAAAGCTTGTAAAGGAAAAGTCGTTTAAGTTTTTATATGTGAGCTATTATTCTATTTTTGCGCCGCTACAATTATATAACTAATTATCTTTTTTGTGACTTATAAAACGCAACTTACCGAGATGCTTGGTATAGAGTATCCTGTTATTATGGCGCCAATGTTTTTGGTTAGCACTCCAAAAATGATTGTTGCTGCTTTAAATAGTGGTATTACTGCGGCTATGCCTGCAATGAATTACCGTACTGCAAACGAACTAGACGAAGCTTTAACATTTATTAAAAACCAAACTAACAAGCCATTTGGTGTTAATATTATTGTAAACAAATCGAATATTCGCTATAAAGAACAGCTTGATGTTTGCATAAAAAACAAGGTTGCTTTTATTATTACCTCACTTGGAAATCCTAAAGAGGTTATAGCAAGAGGAAAAGAGGCTGGCGTGAAAGTTTTTTGCGATGTAACAGATCTTAATTTTGCACAAAAAGTAGAGCAGTTAGGTGCCGATGCAATTATTGCTGTTAGTTCGCACGCTGGTGGCCATGCTGGTCAATTTAGTCCTAAGGAACTTATAACAACTATTAAAGAGCATTGTAAAATACCTGTTATTTCGGCTGGTGGTGTTGTTACAAATGCCCAGTTTCAAGATAAATTAAACTATGGAGCCGACGGTGTTACTGTTGGAACAGCTTTTATTGCCAGTAACGAGTGCGATGTTTGTAAAGAATACAAGGATGCCATTGTTAAGTATAAGGCTAAAGATATTGTGTCAACCGAAAAATTATCGGGGTCGAAACTTACTGTTATTAATACTCCTTATGTTCAGAAAATAGGTACCGAGGCAAATGTGCTTGAGAAGTTTCTTAACCGCAATAAACGATTAAGAAAATATGTTAAAATGTTGATGGTTATTAATAGCATGAAAAAACTTCAAAAGGCTGCTTTTAGTACTACTTATCAAACTGTTTGGTGCGCAGGCCCTTCAATTGAAGATATTAACGAGATACGTTCGGTTAACGATATTGTTGAGCGTATTGTGAAAAAATGAAATAAGTAGAGGTGCACGGCCGTTTCAGTAGTAGAGGTGCACGTCCGTTTCAGTAGAGCTGCACGGCCGTGCAGCTCTACTGAAATATCACATCAAAATTATTCTTATTATAAATTTGACGTTTCCTGTTTTTATTAAAGTTCTTGTTTACTAGGCTTCGCGATGGGTCGAATTCAACAAAGGTTATTCTTGCCAAATCGGCCATGGTATAAATTAAATCATCCGACATATATTTTCGTTCGGGATAGAATACTAAGTTTTTGGTTGCTTCTTTTTGTTTATCCGACTGCCATAAAATAAAAGGTATCTGATACATTGGTTTTGTGCCTTTTGTTTCGGTATGATAGGCTGTGTTAGTTGTTTGATAAACATCTTCGCCATGATCGGACAAATACATTACAAACGAATTACAGTTTTGCTTTTTTATCTTATCTATTACTTCACTTACAATATAGTCGGTGTATAAAATTGAGTTATCGTACTGATTAATGGTTGAATAAGCGGCCGTATTTTTGAATTGTGTTTGTGGTATTGTAATAAATTTCTGATAGCTTTTAGGAAACCTCTGCGAATAATCGGCATGGCTACCAAGTAGGTGTACAATAATAAGTTTTTTGTCGGCCGTTTCGTCTAAACACTTTTGTAAGGGGATAAATAGTTGCTCGTCGAAAGGGGTTTGGTAACTATTGTGAGCTGTGTTTATAAAGAATCGTTTGTCGGAGCTTTTAGATAAAGCGGTAACAAATGTGTCGTAAAAGCCTGCTGGTCGTTGGTTCGATATCCAGTAAGTTTTAAAGCCTGCACGATTAAATAACTGAATTACCGATCCGTCGAATTGTTTTTTCGGATTCTCGTAATTAGCTACTGTTAAAACTTTTTCTAGAGCAGTAATTGTATGGGTGTGAGGTGTAATTACATTATTGTAAACAACTAAATTGTCTTCAAGCTTTTTAAGTAAAGGGGTGGTTTGGCGATAATAATTGTAAAGCCCCATGTGTGTTTTTGTTGCCGATTCGCCTATTACAAGTACATATACCTGTTTATTGTTTATTTTGCTTGTTACCTTACTAAACTTGCCTCCGTTTTTACTAAACTCAAACTGATTATACTTAGCAATCTCTATTTTGTATTCGCTGTAGGCCTTAAAAATTGTGTATGGCAGCGAGTTCTCGCGTAATTTATACACATAGTACGACATCGATATAATTACCAATATGTAAACAACTTTTATCCATTTATTAAGCCAATAGTTTTTGTTTGTTACTATGTGATATACACAGAATATATACATAACAGCCATAGACACCAGCATTATAATAAGATTCCTGTCGAAGTACATCTGAAGAAATTCCTTTACTTCGGCGGGGTTTGTATCGAATATTATAAATAAAGTTGAGGCAGTTAAAGTTCCTTTGTACAGATAAATATGTCCAACCTCGATAAATGTTATTGCATAAATAAAGAGTAGCATAATTATGGTTACAGCAGCACGTAATTTACCTGGTTTAAATAATAGGCAAAAGGCAAATAGTATGGTGGCTATTAAAATGTCGGAATATAGTTTTTCGGGTATAAATATCTCTGTAATTAAATAATTTAATATCGACGAGAATGCGGCCGGAAACAAAAAGCCTATATATATTAATAGTTTCTTTATCATTACTTAACGATGAAATATTTGAGAGTTTTAATAAACAGTATTTGTTATAAATAGTTGTCTATTCTGATAGGTCAAAAGTAATACTTTTACAGAGATACTTATTGTTAATAATAAAATAAAAATTAGCGCTGCTATGCTATAAGTATTTTGTTTTAATAGAACTTTACTATGTTAGTGCCATTAATATTTAACCCAAAATATAATTTAAAGGCTTAATATTATCTGTATTAATGGCGCAAATTATAATGTTATATCGGATGCTATGTTCTTTTTGCCTTAAATTTAAATTTACGGGTTAATGCTATCGGCATTGATGAGCAAAATAAAATTTACGAGCTAATGCTATCGGCAATAAGGTGTAAAATAAAATTTACGAGTTAATGCTATCGGCAATGATGTCAAAATTGAAATTTACGAGTTAATGCCATCGGCAATAAGGTGTAAAATAAATTTTATGGTGCAATGCTATCGGCAATAAGGTGTAAAATTTATTTTTTGCAGTTTTTCCGATAGCATTAACGAGTAAAAATAATTTTTTGAAGAAATGCCGATGGCATTGAGTAGAGGCTTGAGTTTTAGTCTTTAGTCGTTAGAGTGGTGAAATAGTGATATTGTAATATTGGGTTTAGGCATTTACATCATACTTCATATTTCTTAAATCATACTTCTTACATCACTTAATATAATCAATCCAGAAATCGGGTTTTTCGGGGCGGAAGTTTGGTGTATTAATGTTGCTTCTTGTTCCAAAACTAGCTGTATAATCATTGTATTGGTATGGGCGAGGGTAGTATGCAAACTGAATCTGAATAGTTTTAAATAATAAATTACTGTTATGAATTCGTACACCCAAACCCAGGGCATTATAATAATTATTTTTGCCACTGGTGCTATTAGATAAAATATTATCGAAAAACATATAAACCACAGGACGAAAACCATAGTAGTAAATAGGAGTGAACCAAACAGACTCAAATTGTGCCGATAGAGTGTTTTTCGAATCGAAAATTACACCCGATAATCCTGTAAGTTCGTTGTTCGAAAATTGAATATAATCGTCGGGCATCATGTTTTTTGTATGCTGATAGTTTACTGTAACAAATTGGCGAAACCTACTTCTATTATGCTTTAGCAATGGCGAAATGTAATTAGCCTTAGCAATAATTGTGCTTTGTTGTAAATCGCCTTCGTAAAAAAATGATGCTCCCTTAATAAGACCGTAAAAGTATCCTCTTGTTTGCGAATAATTGGCAAAACTAAATTGCCCCGACAAGTAATTTCTGTATCTATCTTCCGTCCATTCAATTCCGCCAGTAATATTTGCTTTATACCCTGTGGTAAAATCTTCGGTTTTTCCGTAGGTGTAAATCATACTTGTTTTGTAATACTTTTCTTTACCAACTATGGCCGACATAATAAAATTTTGTCGACTAATGTAATCGGTTCTGTTTACCATGTTGCTAGGCAGAGTTTTTTTATAGTATATGTTGCGATATCGGGTAGACAAAACAAATTTCGGAACATCAGTAATCCTAATCTTACCAAAGGTTCTACCAATCCATATATCTGTATCGAGATAATCGAAATAGACCTTGGTAATAGTATCGCTCTTTAAAATAACATCCTTATAAATTTCGTTTTTCGAACACGATATAGATCCGTAGTTTTTGAAAATGTTAAAAATTGATGGTCGCTGAATTTCAACCTTATAAATCATCGAGTAAAAAGCCTGATGTAAGGTAGTTTCCATAGATAGGAATTTGCCAAAAGGGTTATTCTCTTTGTATTTAAATGCGTATCCAAGCTTGTAATCGCCATTTTTTTCGAGTATTCCCGATGCCGAAAGTTCTCTACCCGATCCAAAAATATTCTTGTCGCCCAATGTAAGGTCCGAATATTTAGGCGATATCTCTATCTCGGCAAACTTACTCCAAGGCGATTTAGTTGCAAGCAAAACATCAACAGTGGTAGAATCAATATCTTCTATATAAAACTCGGCCTCCGAAATAAACGATTGACCCCTAATAATGTGTTCGTTAATAGAAAGTATGTCGGGGTTTAGTTTGTCGCCACTTTTAATTAATAAAAATCTACTTAGTACTCTGTCTGATGGTTGATTGTTTGTGTTTTTAATAATGTAAAGAATAACTCTCTCTAAAGCCCCATTGGTAATACTATCGGGAATAGACGAAATATTAATAGTTTTAATGGCTCTAATAGTTTTGCCTTCAAATTTTTTGAAATCGTTTGCCGATTCTTTAGTAGGGTCGTCGTCAAACTTAGTATTAATATTATTATATAAAATAGCATTAGAAAGCATGCGTGTTGCCCACGATTTTTCGGCCTGAATGCGCAATTTGTTGTACATCTGTAGGCTATTCTCGTATTTTATCTGATCCATTATATGATACTCTTTATTAGATGGAATAAGTAAAGTAGTATCGTTTTTAGGAGTAATAATGGTGTCGTTAAAAAGCATGCACATACCTTGGCGTAGCAATACCGAGTCTCTTTTTTCGGCCAAAGCAGCAGTGCTTACTATTGTAAATAAAAGCGTTAGTATAATTCTATAATGTTTGCTTAATATTATCATTAGCCTTTTTTGTTCGGTGTAAGTTATTAACCATAGCCCAATAAAGCAAAGTCAAAGCAAGATGATTTTCTTTATATAAAAAGCAATTCGCACAATTTTTTGTAGAGCGTATTTATCATTTTTTTGAAGCATTATAGCAAAAAACATACCACCTGTATTTTATGAAAATTATAAATATCATTTGTTAATAATATTAACATGTTTAATAACTTTTATAAAAAGTGTGGAAATAGTGATTAACAGGGTATACGTTTATTTAAATGTTTAATTGTAACCACTACTTTTGCAAAAAAAATAATATTTAAATAAAGAATAGATAATGCATACATGGAAAAAATTGACAAAGCAAGAGATTAACAATCGTGTTTTTGAAGCTTTGTCAAACAATGTAAACTATAATTCGGAGACAATATTAGGTGTTCCAGGTACAAATCTTGACGATAAGGTATTTTATAGCGATGCCGAATTTCTTAAAGAGGCTCCTTTTTTGTCTACTATGATTCATAACCCAAATCATATAGGCTGTCATACATTAGGTAGCTCCGAAAGTTTCTTTCATGGAACACACACCATAGAGCGCGAGCTAGTAGAGATTTGCGCTTCCGATATTCTTAAAGCCACACCAAACAGTTGCGATGGTTATGTTGCTTCTGGCGGAACAGAAGCCAATTTACAAGCAATATGGATATATCGTAACTATTTTATGCAGCAACATGGTGCCACAAACAGCGAGATTGTTATTTTGTGTAGTACCGACAGCCATTATTCAATGGATAAAGGTGG
>Ga0193959_1000728_pt1 | contig 13394 bp, 6 predicted proteins | sample FB_2_MG_FD_140333 | JGI IMG/M metagenome (GOLD analysis project Ga0193959, IMG submission 140333) | Microbial mat bacterial communities from the Broadkill River, Lewes, Delaware, United States - FB_2_MG | ecosystem: Environmental > Aquatic > Freshwater > River > Microbial mats | place: USA... | reverse complement strand
CATGTACAGCATCCATGTTCAGAAACCATAGTGTGGGAAGTGGAGACGCAAGCCTGGTCGGGCGTACTGGACAATGAACGACTTGGATCAGCCGCTGCTTTGAAATGGGTATTTGAACGGGAAAGGTATCGCAGAGCCATAAATGCCATGCAGGCGGAGTTGGTTTCTCATTGCAAACACCTGCGACCGGATGTCTACCAGCGCTATTGCGCACGCAAGCAGTATGACGACGATGTTCCCCGCATCGATACGCTCACGGTTGAATATCTGCAACCAGTGACGGATGGCAATACCCTGGGGCGATTGTATCAGTTGCCTGTGCCTGCATTGCCATGAAGGGTTCTAAGAAGAGTCTTGAGGGAGATATTGCTCTGGCTTGATGACCTGGTGCCCAATAGACCACAATCAGGGTCTTACCTTACAGGGAATTGTTATGTCGTCTTCCTCTATTACTGATTATCACGCCAAGTACTTTGCCTATGAACTCACACGCCAGCGCCGAGGGGGAGAAGTTGATCGTCTTGGTAACTCACTCTTTGATGCATCTGTTGACCTGAACCCTCATCAAATTGATGCAGCACTGTTTGCTCTGCAAAACCCCTTGGTTAAAGGTGTTGTTCTGGCGGATGAAGTGGGCCTGGGTAAAACCATTGAAGCATCGCTCGTGATGGCTCAGCTTTGGGCTGAAAGAAGACGGCGAATTCTGGTGATCTGTCCGGCAGCGCTCAGAAAACAGTGGGCGAATGAGCTGTATGAGAAGTTTCATTTGCCAACCTGTGTTCTGGATAACAAAACCTGGAAAAATCTGAGAAAAGACGGCGTAGCCAATCCATTCGACCGGGACGTTATATCCATTTTTTCGTATCAGTTTGCCAAAAAAATGGAGAATGAACTCAAAGCCATTCCATGGGATCTGGTAGTCATTGATGAAGCCCACAAGCTCCGTAACGCCCACAACGACAGTAACGTTATTGGCAACTGCATTCGTGAGACCTTCGCGGGCTGCAAAAAACTGCTGTTAACGGCAACGCCGTTGCAAAACTCTCTGATCGAACTCTACGGTCTGTCGATCATCATTGATGAAAACCTGTTTGGCGATAAAAGCAGCTTTCGACAGCAGTACGTGCGTGGTGAACCGGACTTGCCGGGTTTAAAACGACGGCTTGAGGAGTTTGTTCATCGCACACTGCGAAAAGACGTTCTGGAATACGTGCCTTACACCGAACGGAAAGCACAAACCTATGAGTTTGACCCAGGCGAAGACGAAATGCGTTTGTACTATCTGGTGTCGGCTTATCTGCAACGCCCGGATAGCTATGGCGTACCATTGCAACAGCGTCATTTGGTTACGCTGGTGGTTCGCAAGTTATTGGCGTCTTCGACAGCCGCTGTGCGCAAAACACTGGATAGTCTGCTCAAGCGCCTGAAGAAACTGGATGATGCAAACACCAATACGTCCGATGCTTGGCCGTCAGACTTGTTCAATGATGATTTTGACGACGAATGGATGGAGGCAGCCGAAGAACAAGAGTTGTATGACGTTGCCCGCCGAAATCCAGACATCAACAAAGACCAGCTACGTGGTGAAATTGCTGAGCTGGAGCAATATCGAGAACTGGCTGGACGGATCTATGAAGATGGCAAATCCGATGCCCTGTTGAAAGCCCTAGAGGCGGGCTTTGAAGAAATGTCCAAACTTGGCGCGGCACGCAAAGCGGTGATCTTCACCGAATCCGTTCGAACACAGGAATATTTGGCGGCCTATCTTGAACGCCATGGTTACAACGGCAAGCTCGCGTTGTTCAGCGGTACTAACAATACGCCCAATGCCAACAGCATCTACAAAAACTGGCTCGAAGCGCATTCAGGCACAGATCGAGTCACGGGGAGCCGGGCAATCGATGCTCGTACCGCCATCATTGACCACTTCCGCACCGACGCCGAAATTCTGATTGCCACTGAAGCCGCTGCTGAGGGTGTGAACCTGCAATTCTGTAGTTTGGTGGTGAACTACGACATGCCATGGAATCCACAACGGGTAGAGCAGCGCATTGGTCGTTGCCATCGTTATGGTCAAAAACACGATGTGGTGGTGATCAACTTCCTGAACAAAAAGAATGAAGCCGACCGCCGGGTGCTGGAGCTTTTAACGGAAAAATTCCAACTGTTTGACGGTTTATTTGGCGCATCCGACGAAATTCTGGGGCAGATAGAGTCCGGCCTAGACATAGAAAAGCAGATTGCCAGCATCCTGAACGAATGCCGCGAACCTGCTGAAATCGAAGCAGGCTTTGCCAAGCTGCGCCAGCAACTGGAAGCAAGCATTACCCGAAAAATGAGCGAGACCCGCGACAAGCTGTTTGAGCATTTCGATGCCAACATCCATGACAAACTGAAAATTCGCCAGCAAGAAGCGATGCAGCAACTGGATCAAATGAGCAAGCTGTTCTGGCAACTGACCCGGCACCAGCTTGAGGCGCAGGCAGCATTCAATGATACAGATCTGACTTTCAGGCTTGAGCAAGCGCCAAAGGCTGCTCAAGTGCCTGCCGGGTTGTATCAGTTGGTAGGAAAGGACAAACATCACATTGTGCAAGACGCGGCCCATCGATACCGGCTTGGGCATCCATTGGGGGAGTGGGTGCTGGATTCTGCCCGAAGGCTCGACACCCCACAGCAAAGCATCCACTTCGATTTGACCGGCTTTGATAAAAAACTGTCTTCGTTGCAGCCATTTCATGGTCAATCCGGTTGGCTGGAATTGAATCAACTACAGCTATCCAGCTTTCAGGACGAAGAACATTTGGTGTTTACCGCCATAACAGACGCGGGCGAATTGCTGGATACGGAACAATGCAGTGATCTGTTTTTGCTGACAGCAACGGAATCTGCTTGTGATGAACAGGCCCCCGAACAACTGACTGAAACCGCTAAGCGGCAGCTCGATGCCAAACTCAGCAAGTTACTGGACGAGAACAACGAATACTTCAAGCGCGAACGCGACAAGCTGGAAGAATGGGCCGAAGATCAGACCAAATCGGCTATCGCGCAATTGGAAAAAACCGGGGCTGAATTGAAGCAGGCGAAGAAAATCTCCCGTCAGGCTGATACTCTGGAAGAACAGAAACAATCCCAGTTGGAAATCAAACGGCTGGAGCAGCTACGTCGCAAACAGCGCCGTGAGCGCGATGATGTGGAAGACGCCATTGAAGAGAAACGCGACGAGCTGATTGATGCGCTAGAAGCCATGCTGCACAAAAAAAGCAGCAGCCAGAAGTTGTTTACGATTCGTTGGTCGATCGTTTGAGTGTTACCACCAGCCCCCGGAGATAACTCCGGGGGCTGGTGAGTTTTCGAGTGCTGTTAGTACTCGTAGGTAGATGGAGGGATTGGAAATGGATTGGTCTGGTCGCTACGCAGATAAGTGGTGAACACAACGTGACCGGTATCCTGGTCTACGGCTTTTTCACCATCATAGATCCAGCCATGATTTTTGATGGAGCCATCCGGCAATTGAATGCCCGTCAGACTAGAGACGCTTCCATTCAGATCAACCAAATAGTGATAAAAGCCATCACGATCAAAAACACGGTATCCATCAAACCAGCCAAAGTAATGGCCTTTGGGATCGAGCACATCAACTCTCATAAGCATCTCCTGATGCAATATTTTAAGAAGCTACCCACTCTATGCACTTCCCAAACTAAAGTGGCAGTTTTTTTGACCCTCTTAATGCTTGGGAAATAACCCACCACCAGCCACTTCCGTTCAGGCTGAAGCGCCTTATTTCACTCCGCTAGCAATCGTGCTTACCTTCGCGCAGAATAGCGCCCATTTTTCACTTCTGCCGCTCAACACAGCAACAGGTTGATTCATCGTTATCTGGCCGTTATTGCCAATGCCATGGAATGCCTGTGGGCGGCAATGGCAGTATCTAACGGGATCGCGCATGTCTGATAACCAAGCTCTCAGTTCCAACAGCACTCAGGTTCAAAAAGCCCATGAGCGCCGCAAGAAGTTCTCGGCCTTGCTGCGAGAGATGTTTCAGCTCAACCAGCCAGAACTGGATTTTGGCCTGTACCGCATCATGCACGCTCGCAAGCGTGATATTGATCGCTTTATCGAACAGGACTTGCCGAACATTACCCGTCAGGCCTTTGCAGGCTTTGCCAGCAGTGACAAGGCCGAACTGCAAAAAGAGCTGGATAAAGCCATCGCTGGTGCTCAGGCATTGGAAGTCGATCCAGACAGTCTACCCAAAGTTCAGCAGCTCAAGGCTCAAATGGCCGACGGTTTTGATCTGGCTCGTGAAGAGGGTGAGGTCTACGACGCACTGGTGACTTTCTTTAAGCGTTACTACGACGAAGGCGATTTTCTGTCGCGCCGAGTGTACAAAAACGGCACCTACGCCATTCCGTATCAGGGTGAAGAAGTGGTGCTGCACTGGGCCAACAAAGACCAGTACTACATCAAAAGCAGCGAGACCCTGCGCGATTACAGTTTCCGTCTGAACCATGATGATCAGGAACCAAATCCGAAGCGGGTGCACTTCAAGCTAGTGGACGCCAGCGCCGGTGCCCAGAACAACAACAAGGAAACGGCCAGCAGCAAGCGAGTGTTTATGCTTGATGCTGAACAGCCGTTCGAGATTATTCAAGGCGAACCCAACGCCCAGGGAAAACGCTTCAACGAACTGCAACTGCGCTTTGTGTTCCGCCCAGCCACCATGGACGACTGGCAAGCCAACAGCGCTACCTTGGCTGAACTGAAAAACGCCACCGCTGCTGCCAAAAAGAAACCGCCTGTACAAGGCAGTTTGTTAGCCGCTGCCGTTAATTGGGTGCTTGACGGCGAGGGGGAAAGTGAAAGCGGTTTGGCCGCCGAATGGAAAGCCCTGCTGGCACAGCCCTATATCAAAGCTGGCGGTACCAGCGCCGACTACAGCATGTTGCAAGGCCAGCTCAACAACTACACCAAGAAGAACAGCTTCGATTACTTTATCCATAAAGACCTGGGCAGCTTCCTGGCCCGCGAGCTGGACTACTACATCAAAAATGAATTGCTCGACTGGGACGATCTGGCAGCGCTAAAGCACAACACCGCACGCCTTGCACCGATGCTCAGCAAGATGGACGTGATTCGTACCCTGGGTGAAAAGATCATCGCCTTTCTGGCCCAGCTGGAAAACTTCCAGAAAAAACTGTGGCTGAAGAAGAAATTCGTTACCGAGACCCAATACTGCATCACAGTGGATCGGCTGGAACAACACACCGAGCTGCTGGAACAGGTATTTGAAAATAAAGACCAATTAGCGGATTGGGAAAAGCTGTACGGTCTTGATTTGGAGCAGTTGGCGCAAGACTACTACGAGTTGGCTTGGCCAGACTTCCTTGCCATCCCCAAATATCGCTACCTGATGTTAGATACCCGCCACTTCGACGACGCATTCAAAGCGCAACTGCTGGCCACCATCGAAGACCTGGACGAGCAATGCGATGGCCTGCTGGTACATTCGGAAAACTTTCAGGCGCTAAACCTGCTGCAAGAACGTTACAAGGAACAGGTGAAGTGTATCTATATCGACCCGCCGTATAACACTTCCGCCAGTTCTATTCCTTACAAAAATGACTACCGACATTCCGCTTGGGCAACATTGATGAACGACCGGGTTCATCAACTTCACCCGTTGCTTCCTGACGATGGGGCAATATTTGTCAGTATTGATAAGGCGGAAAGAACAGTGTTAGAGCATGTTCTTGACGGTGTATTCGGACAAGAAAATAAAGTCGAAGAGCTGATTTGGGCGATGAACACCAACAACAGTCAGGCTCCAAATTATTCTACGAACCACGAATACATTTTGGTCTATGCGAAAAACCGGCAAATCGCTGAACAAGATTTCACCATGTTCCGTGAACCCAAGCCGGGTTGTGAAGATATCTTGTCATTAGTTTCGAATCTGAATGCAGATTACCCGCCTGTGCAGTTAGTTGAAGAAGCTGTTCGCCAAACCTATAAACAGCATAGGGATGATCTGAAACGAAAAATCGAAAAAGAAGGTTTGGATTGGGAGCAGGAAAAAATCAATGACCCGTGGAAGGGGATTTATAACTATAACAAAGTGGAATATCGGGACGCTGAATTCAATCTGATTTCAGAAAGTGACGCGAAAGCTGTTGGAGCAACATTGGTGGTTTGGCAGGAAGGCGATATATCAATGCCTGCAACAAAACAATCTTCATCCGTTTTCGATGAGTTAAGCCCGAACTATCGTTTTTACAGGCCTATTCACCCCGTCACCTGCAAAGAAACACAAATACCAAAGAGTGGTTGGAAGTTTCCCTATCAGCCGAGAGTTGATAAGCCTTCCCAGCGCTCATTTCAGAGTCTTGATTCTGAAGGAAGGATTGCGTGGGGTGAGGATGAAAACAAAGTGCCAAGAATTAAGCGTTTCTTGCATGAAGTAGAAACCAATATTGGCAAGAGTGTTTTTTCTGATTACTCGGACGGAGAAAAGCAAACATCAGCGATGTTTGGTAAATCCGGGATCTTTCTTGCGCCTAAACATGGCGATTTCGTCAGCCGATTTGTGCTGCACGGTGGTAAATCAGACAGCACTATTCTTGATTGCTTTGGTGGTTCCGGGAGCACGGCTCACGCTGTGATTAGCCTTAATAAAATGGATCATGGAAAGCGTAAATACGTTTTGGCTGAAATGGGCTATTACTTTGACACGGTTCTGAAGCCCAGGGTAATGAAAGCTGTTTATTCTCAGGACTGGAAAAACGGAGAGGTTGTTCGGTACTCAGGCGTTTCCCACTGCTTTAAGACCATCCGCTTGGAAAGCTACGAAGACGCTTTGGGCAATCTGGGTGAGCGTCAGTTGTCGTCTGGCCAGCAAAGCCTGCTGGATGGCCCGGACGAGGCGGCCACCAATGCCGCCCGTCAGAGCTACATCATGAACTATATGCTGGAGGTCGAAACCCGTGGTTCGGCGTCCTTGCTCAATACTCAACGCTTCCTCGATCCAACCCAGTACCAGCTGAATGTACGCTCGGCCAGTGGCGACGAAACCAAACCCGTGAACATCGACCTGCTGGAAACCTTTAACTACCTGTTGGGCCTGACGGTATCCCATATCGCCGCGCCGATTTATTACGACGCCGAGTTTGTGCAGAAAGACGTCAGCGATACCGAAAAAGGTCGCTGGGAAGCCAAGGTCAAACGCTCGGAGCTGGGTAAATGGTGGTTCCGCACCGTGTATGGCACCAATCGCAATGGCCAGTCGGTGCTGGTGGTGTGGCGCAATATGCCAACGGTGTTAGAAGAACAGAGCAGCGGCAAGGTGAGCAGTCAGGTTAACAAAGGCCAGGTTCTCGATAACGCCGTACTGGACGCGGTGCTGATTGAAAAGCTGGATGTGCGTTTAACCGCCAGCCAGGACGACGAAATCGACATTCTGTACGTCAACGGCGACCACAATATTGTTATCCCGAAAAGCCGTACCGGTAAGCCAATGGAAGAAGCCCGTCTTCAACTGATTGAAGAGGCGTTTCATCGTTTGATGTTTGCCGACACCGGTGCAGTTGCCACTGGCTCAGGCTGGCAGTAAGGAAACGGTCATGACCAATGTAACAATGACAAACACGCCGATGCCTAAAGCAACCGGCAAAAAAAGAGTCAGTACCGGTGTGCGCGGTAAAAAGAAAGCCGCGCAAACACTGGAGTTTCGTCATCATCTGGTGCTGAACCAGTGGCTGTTCTCGCGGTTCGGATTTGATGCCGTCTCTGGCCGCTATCCAGTCGGCAAACAATTTGGCAGTAGCAAGCCTCGTGAGGCTGCTACGCTGGAAGCCTTTCGGGATCGTTTCCAGCTAAAAGGCGATGTGACTGGCCGCGATGACGAAGGTGTGCATTATGTGCTCAAGAACATTCTGCAAAATTATGAAACCAGCCCAGGTATGTCAGGAGAAGCGGTTCATAAAGTCAAACTGACCGAAGAACAACTGCTGGACTACGACCGCAATATCAAAAAGCTCACCGACAAGATCAACGAAGGCCGTCAGAACGCCGGAGAAGCCGAACTGGAGTGGAAGTACTTCCAGTATCTGGCGTTGCTGTTTACCGAGGTCTATCTGGACTATGTGTTTAATCGTCGTGAGCAACTTCTGACGGAACTGAACGAACAGATCGCCCGCTGGAATGCCTACTGGATTGATGAGCAGGGCGTTAAACATAGCCCGCTGCAAGCCCTGAATCCTGACGATGATTACTGGCCTCAGCTCAGCCGTATCGCTTTTTGGAATGCTACCGGTTCCGGCAAAACGCTGTTGATGCACGCCAATATTCATCAATTTCGCCATTACCTGAAGCGCTTTGGCAAGGCGACGGCAATCAACCACATTGTGCTGCTCACGCCCAATGAAGGATTAACCCGCCAACACCTGCAAGAACTGCAAACGTCTGGCATCAGCGCCGCAGAATTTACCAGCCGTGCAGTGAGTCAGCAGGGCGATATGCTCTATGCCCAGAATCCGGTACTGGTGATCGACATCAACAAACTGCGCGACAGCGAGAAACAGAAAACTGTCGCGGTCGGCAGCTTTGGTACTAACAATCTGTTGCTGGTGGACGAAGGCCACCGAGGTACGGCCAGTGGTGGTGGTGCTTGGCTGGAATATCGACAACAACTCTGTGCGACGGGTTTTTCAATCGAGTACTCCGCTACCTTTGCCCAGGCGGCGATGGGGCATGACAGCTTGCGTCAGGTGTACACCAAATCCATCCTGTTCGATTACTCCTATCGTCATTTTTACAGTGATGGCTACGGCAAGCAGTCACAGATTCTGAATCTCGAAGGCAGCAAAGACAAAGACGATGAGTTCCGCTATCTGGTGGCGTCACTGCTGAGTTATTACCAACAGCTGCGTTTGTTTGATGCCCACCCGGATCAGTTCAAGCGGTTTAATCTGGCGCGACCGTTGTGGATTTTCGTCAGTTCCAAGGTGACCGCCACACTGAACAACGGCGAAGCATCGGACATGGTGACGGTGCTTCAGTTTATCGAGCAGGTGCTGACCAGGCCGCAAGAAACCATTGCGGTGATCGACCAATTGATCAAGCGCGGTATGGAAACCTCGGGCGGTCGTAATCTGCTGGATGGCCGCTTCAGTTACCTTAAGGGCAATGGCTTCGAAGCAGCGGGTATTCATGCTGACCTGCTGGAGCGGATTTTCCATTGCAACGGCGGCCATTTGCACATCGAAAACATTGCCGGTGTAAAAGGGGAGATCGCGCTGTTTGGTGGCACCTCAGACAAGCCGTTTGGTGTGATCAACGTCGGTGACGATACTAAGCTGATCAAGCTGTGTGAGAAAAACGACTTGATGGTGCGTGATGCCCGTTTTGCCGAGTCGCGCTTTAACACCATCAATAACGATGACTCCGACATCAACGTACTGATTGGCTCGAAGAAATTCACCGAAGGCTGGAGCAGTTGGCGGGTGTCGAACATGACGCTGATGAACGTGGGTAAAAAAGAAGGCGCCCAGATCATTCAGCTGTTCGGTCGCGGTGTGCGTTTGAAGGGATTTGCCACCACGTTGAAACGTTCTGCCGAGCTACCAGAATTGTTGAATGCTGCCGGTGTGGAACGCCCTGAATACATTGGCATTCTCGAAACCCTGAATATTTTTGGCCTGAAAGCCGACTATATCGCCCAGTTTCGCGAAGAGCTGGAAGATGAAGAAATCCCCATTAACGAAGGCTTGATTGAGTACGAACTGCCCATTGTACCGATGGACAATCTGCCACAAGACCTGCCAATTATTCGCCTGAAGCCGGAGATTTCCGGCAAGGCCATTGGCGGCAGTGGCGCAGCTTTTATGGAACTGGCTGAACAGGTGGTGCTGGAATCGCCCATGCAACTGCGTAATCGTGGCGAGCAGGGTGCGTTTAAGTATTTCTGTCATCCACCACGGGTGCAATTGGATTATTACCCACGTGTAGGGGCGTTCTCGACCGACAACGAGGGGGAGCGGGATGCTGTGCGTAAAACTCAAACGCTAGGAGCAATTCACCGGGCGTTGATCGATACCGAAGCTCTGTATTTTGACCTGCTGGCGTTTAAGCGCGAGAAACGTTGGTCGAACCTGACCATTATCCGTGAGGTCGTAGAGAAGCTTCTGGAAGAGTCAGGCTGGTACGAACTGGAAGCGCCCGACCTGTCGATGGATGTGGGTGATTTAAGCAAAATCGCCCTTTGGCAAGAGATGGCTGGTTCATTGCTGCGTAAATACTGCCAGATGTTCTACACCTACAGCCGCAAAACGTGGGAAGCCAATAAGCTGGAATATCGCCCAATCACAGAAAACAACCAATACCTGTTTGGCAAGCAGGAACCGGGGCAGTGTGGCAGTTATACCCTAACGCTTGATAGCTTCCGCCATGAACCGCTGATCAAAGAACTGGATTTAATCCGCCAGAATATTCTGGATCGTGATGTGTCAGCTTGGCGCAATAAAGAACCCGGTAGCCGTTTGATGATGCTGTGGTGCGAACGCCACCTGTATCAGCCTCTGGTGGCCGCGACTCAGGGGCTGGATTTCCAAATCAGCCCGGTGGCGTTGAACTCGGGCGAAGCTAACTTCGTGAAAGATCTTCAACAAGCTTGGGAACAGGGTCTCTTTGCTGACTGTGATCTGTACGTGCTACGAAATCAGACGGGTCAGGGCGCGGTGGGTGTGTTTATTGACGGCGGCTTCCAGCCAGATTTCATCCTATGGATTCGTAAGGGCGATAAACAGCATGTGGTGTTTGTCGATCCCAAAGGGCTTGGACGCCTGCGTCCACACAGCCCTAAAGTGCAGTTCTACAAAACCATCAAGGAAATCGAAGCGGATATGATTCGTCAGCACCCAGCCTATGCCAATGTGCAGCTGGATGCCTTCCTGTATTCGGTCACGCACAAATCTGCGTTGTTAGCTGACTGGACAGAATACGAAGGCGAAATCATTACTGAAAAACACTTCTCTGACTGGAATATTCTGTTTGAGGAAGAAGGTGTTCAGGCAATTGAGCAACTGGTTCGGAAAGTGATGTAATTTGAACAGAGCACAGCGTGAAGTCAGACGATTTGGATGATGGTCAGATTCATCCGCATCGTTGCATTGAGTGATTCGTAGCAGGCATCAGAAAAGGTTAAAACAACGAGGTGGTAATGAAGCTCACTGAGCTGGAAATCAAAGGGTTCAAGTCGATTGATGGCGCTGGTCAAACCATTGCTTTTGGTGATGTGACTTTATTACTGGGTGCCAATGGGGCCGGTAAAAGTAACCTGATTTCGTTTTTTCGAATGCTCGGTTATATGACCACCGGAGCGTTGCAGCAGTATGTGGGCAAGTACGGTGTTAATCAGCTGTTGTTTTACGGTTCAAGAGTCACTGAGTCGATCAGTTTTAGTGTCACACTGGAAGATGATAGAAACATCGACAAGTATGAGGTCAAACTTTCGCATGGGATGCCGGATCGCCTGTTTATCAGTGGCGAGAAGGTCAGCTATCAGACCAAAGGCAGGCCAGATCCTCTCGAATATTTCTTAACAGCGGGCGGTGCTGAAACTGGACTGGCTCAAGATAATCGCAAAACCAGCCAGGTGCTGGCCGCATTGCTAGGGCGTATTAACGACTACCAGTTTCATGACACCTCCGATACAGCTCGAATCAAAGACCGGGTTTATCTCGATGATGCCGCTTACCTGCGTAGCGATGCTGGTAACCTGGCGGCTTTCCTTAAAAACCTGAAAGATACCGAGAAATTCCAACCTTATTACCAGCGTATCGTGCGCCATGTCCAAAAGGTGATGCCTCAGTTTGGTGATTTTAAGCTGGATACCCTGCCGGGTAACGACCGTTATATTCGCCTGAATTGGCAAGACAAGCGCCGCCCGGATTACCTGTTTGGCCCCGATCAGATCTCAGATGGTTCGTTACGCTTTATGGCGCTGGCAACCTTGCTGATGCAGCCACCGGAACTGATGCCGAAAGTGATCGTACTGGACGAACCAGAACTTGGACTGCACCCCGCTGCGACATTGGCGCTGGCTGGCTTGATCAAACGAGCCTCTCACCATGTGCAAATTGTCGTGGCAACGCAATCCACCCGGTTAGTGGATGAGTTTTCCCCCGATCAAGTTGTGGTGGTGGAGCGCGATGAGGACAGCGGTGCCAGCCAGTTTCATCGTCTTGATACAGAAAAGTTGGCTGACTGGTTGGATCGCTACAGTTTGTCGGAACTGTGGGAGAAGAACGTACTGGGGGGCAAGCCGTGATTCGCTTGCATTGTATTGTTGAGGGCCAAACGGAAGAGGCATTCGTGAATCAGGTGCTGGCTCCGCATTTGGCTTTGTATCAGGTGTTTGCGGATGCCCGTTGTGTCGAGACCAGCCGTGACCGTCGTGCTGGCAAGGTCTATAAAGGCGGCATCACGAACTACGCCAAAGCCCAAAAAGACATGATGGCCTGGGTCGCAGAAGATAAAGGTGCAGATGTCCGTTTCACCACCATGTTTGATTTATACGCACTGCCGAACGACTTTCCCGGCTATCAACACTCCCTACAGGAACAGGATGCCTACCGCCAAGTGGAACAACTGGAAATCGAGCTGGCGCGAGATATTAATGACCGCCGGTTCATTCCGTACATTCAGTTACACGAATTTGAAGCCTTGATACTGGCCCAGCCTTCTGCGCTGGACTGGGAATATTTGGAACATGAAAGCGCCATTCAGAATCTGGTGAAGATGGTCGGTACGCAAAACCCGGAGTTGATCAACCAGGGGCATGAAACCGCACCCTCCAAGCGTATCCTTAAAGAAATACCGGAATACGATAAAGTCACTTCGGGAGTGTCGGTGGCCGAGTGCATTGGTCTGGATACCTTACGGCAGAAGTGTGCTCACTTTGATCAGTGGCTGACCAAGCTGGAACGACTGGCGAATTGATTTCAGTCATACAGAAGCTGTGATTGATAAGATCTGCTTCACTCCCAAAAAGAAAAAGCACAGCCGCCACTGTGCTACCGCCATCATCCGATGGCGGCTTTTCCTACTTCAAACAAGCTTGATCTCAACGACGCCAGATCCAGTACCGTGATACTGGATTTGAACAGTCGCTCGACGCTGTCGGTTTGAATGCCGACGCCCACCAGTTCGATGCCGCTGCGTTCGCACAGGCTGATGATGTCCTGGGTGTCTGCCTGGTGATCCGGTTCGCCGTCGGTAATCACCATGATGATTTTCCGTTCCTCCTTGCGGTAAATCAGTTGGCTGGCGGCGTACCACAGGGCTTCCGCCATGGGTGTTGTGCCGCGTGGGCTTTGGTCGAAGTAGGCGGCGTG
>Ga0193959_1000727_pt1 | contig 13394 bp, 12 predicted proteins | sample FB_2_MG_FD_140333 | JGI IMG/M metagenome (GOLD analysis project Ga0193959, IMG submission 140333) | Microbial mat bacterial communities from the Broadkill River, Lewes, Delaware, United States - FB_2_MG | ecosystem: Environmental > Aquatic > Freshwater > River > Microbial mats | place: USA... | reverse complement strand
ATCATCATCATCATCATCATTACATGAGTCCAAAGATTTAATAGAAGATATAAATACGACCATGGTGTATGAGAGACTACTGAAATATGTTTTTGAGCGTTTTGAAAAAAATACCAATAATCCTTATGAATACACGGATGCAAGGTTTTATGTATTCAGTGAATTAGAAAAGCATATCACAATGGAAATAGAAAAAATGGAAATAGATTTATCTAATTAATAAGACTCCTATGTAATCAGTCACGTTGCACGAATAAACCTTAGTTTTCAACTTGGAGTATAGTATTTCAACTGACCAAATGGTGTTTTTCTTAATAGCACAACTCTATTCCAACTGAGTCACATTGCTCCTACTAAATCATGTTATTCTAACTAAGTAACACGAAAAAAATTAAAGTTGAACATACTAAGACTTCAGTATAATTAGTCACGTCATGATAATAAACCTTGGTTTTCAACTTGAAGTGTGGCATTCCAACTGACCTTCACACCTTTTATGATGGGATAAACTTTTTCCTCAGTCATTATCTAAAAATAGAAACGAATGACGAATAAAAATGTCATTTTCATTCGGTTGACCAAAAAAAATAGACAGAGTTTTCTGGATATGAATCAAGAAACGTGCTCGTTTTTCTTCGAGCGAGATATTAATTTTAATTGGTTTAAAATATGAAATTTTGAATAAATTTTTATTTGTAAAATTCACTGAGAGCTTTTGTGTGATAATATTTGCATGTATGGTCTGATGGTTCTCCAAGGTAAAGAAATTCGTGTAACTTAAATAATCTACCTTTCACCATATTACCAATTGAATACGGAATACAAGCAGGACAAGCAAATAGCAATGCTATTTTTTTCCAATTTTTTTTTTCTAATAAATCAAATAAAATGCTTGATATTTCATCCATTATAACCTTAAAATTGTCGGTTGTAATAAAAAAATTTGTTTTTGATTTTATGACAACACTACTTCCATTAAATCCTTCGATTCTCGCTCCCTCCAAATTGTAATCCTTGGATGTTGTAATAAAGATTGTTATATCATCATCATCATCATCATCTTTTAAATTATCTTGTTTTTCCATTTCCCAAAAAGAAAATTTAAATCCTTGCTATTTGAGTTTGAAAAACAAAAAAGTGATTACCATTTTATATTCTACAGGAACGGTTTGAATATTGGTGAATTGCTTTTTTGGTGTGAAATAAGATGTAACAATAAAATGTTCTGGTTCTCTGATATTAAATGCATACCCAATATAAAACATCATTGTGCTTGGACAAAGAGAAACGATAGCATTCGGTGATTTTTTTTTTAATTGTTCTCCACAAAGAGCATAACGATCCCAGTATTCTTTTTTAAATTCAAATTCTCTTCCTCTTCTCTCTACACTCGCTTGGATCCCATTTTTCTCTGTGCTAAATACCCTTTGAATTTGGACATCGTCGTCTTTGCCAAAAGAATTGATTTTCAAATCTTCCAATAGATCTTCATCTGAAAATTCTTGTGTATAATGATTAATCACGAGTACCCTTTGAATTTTCTTAGGTGTGCTTTCTTGGGTTACACTTTTAAAGTATTCAATGATTTTTTTACAAAAAATGCGTCCATATGGTGATACCAAAATTAATATAAACGTACCCAAACCATATATAAATCCAATATTGAACATGTTTTGTGCGAATGTTTTTTCCTTCTCGCCTCCTATATATTCAATAAATTTGGACACTGCTTCAGAAATTTCTGTTTGATTCATGGTATAGTTTGATTGATGCACGTCGATGGGCTGCCCAATCAAACTATACCATGAAAAGAAGATTTGATAAAACAATGAGACATGACAAAATGAAGTCAAATTTTATTCATCCTTTTTTTTGTCACTCAATACGTCTTCGTTGGCAATGTCTTGAATTTTTTCTTCTGTTTCTTGGAAATTTGTATTTGATGGTTCTTTAGAAGAGGATGACCCATTTAGGTCAACACTTTCCATGCTTGGATCGTATTGTGATGAATCTTCGGATGAGACCATTTTTTTATTTGTCTCCCCCGATGACAATGATGTCTTCATTTTCCTCGAGTCATTATTTTGTTGTATTGATGATGATTCTACTTAATAAATTTAAATGAGAAAATAATACTTGTATTTTTTTGTGTTTTACTTTCCACTGACACAACTTTCTCTTTTTTTTTTTCATTGAACACATATTTTTCCATTGGATTGACATCTTTGGGTAATGATTTCTTTTCGTTGCTGAATGGATGAAGATGAAATGTCATAGATTCATTTGTTCCCATCACATTTTTATTGCCAAAATTGGATGATGGATTATTGAGGTACTTATTTTCTCTCATGGAGTAAGATGAACAATTGACCCCAGAAGTTTTTGGGATCAAATAAGATCTGGTTTCAAAAGTGATGCTGGCCGTGACTCTGTAGAAAATATCTGTTTCTGTTTCTGTCATCATGCCTCTTTGCAATTTATTTCCAAGAGCAGCCTTTTTTTCTTTTGACAATCCTTGTAAACTGCTATTATCAATTCCAATGTAAGAAGTTTCAAAGTCAACATGATTTATATGTTTTAGAATATTTTCATTTGTTTCTTTCTTAAAGATTTCATATGCACTCTTTTCAATGATTACAGATTTACTTTCATTTGACATATCATTTGTTGGATAGTCATCATTGAGCTCGCTGAGTGATATGGATGTTGAAATCATGTCACTGGAAATATCATCATACTTTTTTTCATCTTTCAATAATTTTTCAAAATGACTTCTGTATGAAAATAGCATCTTGTAAGTTGGTGACATTGCATCCACTTTTATATAACGCTTTTTATTTTGTTCTGTGACTTCCTTCTCATTGAATACCATCTTTTTGATGGGAGCATATACATACAACGGATTGGAGGTTGGGTCTTTGATGAACAACGGGTGTTTGTACAATATTTCTGGTGTTCCAAGTGCTTGTATATTACTTCCGGTATTCTCTGGGATGGAATATTCAAAGATTGTCATAGAACCATCATCATCTTCGTCGTCGTCGTCATTATTGATTTCAGACTTCTTATTTTTGAGGGGATCTATTGTCCAACCAATTCCTCCAACTACTGGAATGGGGACATTGAGTGGGTTCATGATACTTTTTACGGATATGGAACAAATATAAACATCATTATTGCTAATTTTTTCCTTGTCGGACTCTGGAAATACCAAATCTTCGAGTGTTCGATCAATATCAGATAAAATTTTCCTATTTCTTTTTCCATTGTCATAATCTGGCATCACCCGAAGTGTATAAGTGACGGTGGCTGTACATGTGTTTATGATAGTAGATATGCTATTCGGATCCATAAAATAACAAGGATCCGGTAATCTCACATCATTATTAAGTGATCTCACTAAACTATTACCCATGTCCTAATAAATCTGTTTCTATGTGTTACTGTCACCGATGTATGACATCTTTTGTATTTATCCATTTCCACTTGAACACTACAGGTGGTAGTTGACCTACCTATACACACGATGTGATAGTATATTCACACCATACACACAAGAAAGCGTTGATGGTCCGATATGAATGAATCTTTATTTTTTATCGTTCTGGGATGAATCATTGGATTTTTGTTCAACTTTTCTTTTTTTATTGTGTGGTGGTTGTTCTTGTGATTGTTGATATTTTTCTTTATATAAATCCTCATACCATGTTTCCAATTCATCTACTAATTTCTTTTGTCTTTCAATTTGTTTCTTTAAATATGATTTCTTTGGCACAACTGGGAACCATAGGAATGAATCTTCAAAAAATTCCGTCTTAGTATCAAGTTTTATGGATTTTCCAGTTTTTTTATCATGAACATGAAGGACCTTAATATCACCTTCATCATAGTCATCTTCATCGTCGTTATCGAACGTATATTCTATGTCTTCCATTGTAGCCATCTCCCAATTTCTTTTTCCTTTTCTAATAACTTTTATTTCATAATCATCATTGGATAATCGTTTGGTGTGTTTCCTATGACAATCATGACACATTACAATGTCAAATCCATTTGGTTGTTTTTCCATGGTGACCAAATATCTATTTTCATACATAGACATACAATCATGACAGCCCTTTAAAACTTCATTGCATCTGATAATCATAGACATGAGAATCAAAAAATATTGTTATTATTTTTGCTGCTGGCTCAAATTGTTGAGTCATGGCGCTCCAATATTCTATTTATTATTGATGACAGCGACCAAATGTGTATGTGATATCCAGATATGCATTGTAATGACTAAAATTATTCCAAGATGTCCACGATCATATGAATGATATTTTATTAAATTCATTCAATGGAGTTTGGAAATATTTCTATTAATTTTTCTATTATTTTGTCTTCTTTATGTGGACGATAGTATTCTTTCCAGAAATAAAAATTCTTACGTCCATACATTTTCATAAATTTCTCTATTATCATTTTTGCCCGTTTAATGGTACAAATAGTTTGAGTCCAAATACCTTGTCCATGTTTTATTGATTGAATTAAAGAGGTGGTCACCGTTTCTAAATGTGGCAACTTTACTTTTTTTTCCATAAGTGCGCACAACATTCCAAGATCACATTTGATATTTTTTATAGTCACATTCTTATTCTTGAGAAACTTATCCAAGACATTCATACTTTCTTCTGTACACACACCTGATTCTTTCAACAAGACAGTAGTTTGTCGAATGAATGACTGTTTAAAGCACCGATTCAAATAAATAGTTCTCATAAAGGATTTCAGTTCATCATATTTGATTTGTTTGGTACATAAGAACGAAACAATATTGTCCACTATTTCTTGACATTCAAATACTTGATAATCTTTCTCAAATTTTTTTCTTTTAAACTCTTTTATGAGATTCATGGACGCTTGTATTGATTGAACATCCAAAAAATTACAAACATAATCAAGTTCATTATTTGGAAGGGACAATATATTATCAATGCTACCGATGATGATATTTAATGAATTTGTAGAGATTTCATCATATTTTCGTTTCAAACTCATTTTAACTTCATTCATCTCTCTCTCTATTTCTATGTTATTCTTCAATTTAAAATACATTTTTGTTTGAATTTTCTACATGAGCTTGATATACACAATATTCCATTGAGATAATAATTCACGACATTATGGAAAGAAAATTTCATTGTATTGAATACGATGGAAGCAACTATTCTAGGGTGCCATATGTCGAGGTATTCATATATGGAATAACAAGTAATTTTTATGATAACAAAAATGCGATCATGGGATTGATGTCATACAAACATTTTGATCTAGGACGCCTACTCTTAAATACAACATTGTGAACAATGTAAACAATGAGTACATTTTTGGTGGTAGGCCACCACGCAACTCGTAAGAGTCACTCTTTTTCAGAAATGTATTTGAGGAGTATATTTCTAGCAGCATTGATGTCTCTGTCTGCTTCGTATCCACATTTACATTGAAATTCTTTGCTAGTCCCAAGAGAATGGTTTAAATCTCCACAATTTCCACATGTGATACTTGTATAATCTTCTGTTACCAACACGACTTCAACCCATGGATATTGTCTTGCCAAATGAATCAAACGTTGTCGAAATGAATAATGAGCCCAAGTTACCATGGATCTTGCTATTTTACTGTTCAACTTTCTCTTCTTGTTACTAGCAAAGAAAGATTTTGTTTTAAATTCTGGTAATAAAACCACATTGAAATTCAGACATAAGTATTTAGCAAGTTTGCAGTGTAAATCTTTGACAATATTTTTGATTTTCTTATTGATACGCAACATTTTTTGTTTTAAATTTCTCCTTGTTCTATTCTTTAGTTTATGAGTATCCATGAAGGATTGGCATTTATCATAATGATGAGCAAGTCTACAAATTCGTTCACTGTCTCCAGCACCCCATTCCGATGTCATTCCACTTGGGTCGTAGCCTGTCATGAAGGTTCTCACACCCGGATCTAGTGATATTACATTATTAGTTTTAGGTCTTTGGCTTTCAGACCTAATTTCCAAATCAACTGGAATACAAATGAAATATCGCTTCAACTTGTCGAGTGTAATTCTCGAATCATGATTCACGCTAGGTAGTGGCTCAGCTGTTTTCATATCTTTAATGAAAGCGTAAGCTCCTTTCTTATGTTTGAAGTGTTTGTGATGGATGACAATGGATTGCTGTCGATATTTCTTGGATCTGAATTTCATTTTAAACTTTTTTTCAGTTCCAAAGTTGACACCAAATCCTTTGATCAAATCTATCATGGCTTCATCTCTAACATCGTATGGTGTATTTTCTAACCAACCATTGCTTTGAAAAAGCAAAGATTCTTTGTTGATACACAAACTTCTCAATTCTTTCTTGGTTATCTTTGACTTTTTCTTGTTGACCAAATCCAGACATTGATTATAAGTCCACCTTGCTGTTCCCATCCAATTGTTCAAGATTCTTTTTTCCGATTCGTTTGGATACAACTGGATCTTCTTTACTTTCATCTGAAGTGGCTCTTCTTTTTTGGGATTTGGTTTTTTCTTCTTCTTCGATCCGATTGTCTTGATTCGTTCGTTTTCTTTTATTTTTCCCTGAACACAATCCATTATTTCTTGCAACAAAGACGGTGACGATGGACAACAGGTCTTCAGACAATTCTTGTGTTCCGTTGACTTGCCCTTCAGTTTTGTTGAGAACCACGAGTTTTGTGCCAAGCTTGTCACAGACTTGTTCAAACATTTCATATCCAAATCTACACAATCGGTCTTTGTAACTGACCACAACTTCTTCGACAGTTCCGCTGAGGATTTGGTCCAAAAGGGTTTTAAAACCATGTCTGTTCCAGTTAAGTCCTGAACCAATATCTTGGATGATTTCGTGAGTTGGGTATTCTTTTCTGAGGAATTCGATTTCTCGTTCAAGGTCTGATTTTTGATGTTGACTACTGACTCTTGCGTAACAGACTTGCTTCTTTTCCTTTTTTTCAGGTTCTTCTCCTCCATTGTAGAGTCGGTGGACGTCGGAGAGACAATACAATCGCTTTCCTCCTTCAATGCACTTGAATCTAATTTTGTCAGCTTCTGCCCATCTTCTGAGTGTATTATAGGCGACGTCGTAGGTTTTTTTGATGGTGGTTGCTCGTACATATCTTTCATCATTGTTCATGAGGTTCACTTGAAGTTCTTCTTTTTTTTGATTGGTTCACAATGAAAATATCTTCTACTTTTATAATAAACATTTGATGTGTAAATATTCATATACAGTCTTCATGTATACACAATGTTCACGTTTTAGCCATAGTTCATATTCGTGGTTTCGGTCAAATATGAATTCGGAAAAGATAAATCATGTTGTTTAAAACCGATGAAACAAAATGGAATGTAATTAGATAAGCTCACAACAGAGATGAAGACGGATCATGAAGTCGTATTTGAGACCTCAAAAATAATATGTTATCTATTTGTTATGCACATCCAACATTTGTTTCTGATGAACACAAGGAATTATTATTTTATTTAATGTGGAATACAAATTGATGAGAAATAATTCAATTTGATTGTTCAACTTTAGATTTTTTGTTCTGATAAAACAATACGTACATCGATGACAGCAACTATGAATAATTCTTCAAGTGATGGATATAAAAGAGAAGACAAAGACCCAAAGAAAATAAAAACTCCAATGGGTGATACCAATACTGAAGAACTTTATTCATTAGAAAAAAAGCACCAAAAACATTTAAACAAATCCAATTTAAAGAATAAAATGTTGGAATACTATTGTGAAAAAGGAAAAGAAAAAAGAGGTTTAGGTTTGAATTCAACAGATGCCAAGGAACATCAAAGAACAGTGCTTCCGAAATCTTTGGCTGAGGAAATCGACAAGGAAATTATTGGAGAATATTCATTGTCTACCATGGAAAAACAAAAAAAGAAAACAGATAAACAACTAGAACAACAAAAAAAAGAACTTGAAGCACAACAAAGAAGAAAAAAAGAAGAATTTAAAGCACAACAAAGAAAGGAACAAGAAGAATTTAAAGCACAACAAAGAAAGGAACAAGAAAAATTTGAAGCACAACAAAGATTAATTGAAGATTTATTTAACAAGACGACACTGAGGAAATGAACGAAGAATAAATTTTTATTTTCTGGAGTTGATGCATTGCCATATCCAAGATAAAAACTGAAGATTATTTTATTAACGTGACTAATTACATAGGAGTCTTAATAAACATTTATTTTTTGAGAAATTTATCGAGATTCAAAATGATGCTATTATAATGTGTACAAGACACAAAAGATAACTGGTGTTATGAACCACAGCATGAAATAAGTCCCAATGTTGAATAATCCACAAGCAACGAAACTGATAGCAAAATATACATATGCACAGGTATATGCCATTTCTATTCCCATGATTCTATCTTTACCGTACATGTTGACTGAATGCCAGTCCCTATAATACATCCAGAGTAATACGATCGTTGTTGTTAATCCATATAAATGAAATCCAATCGGAATGGCTGTCCATCCAAATGGAATCGTATGACCAAATACATCTTCCACATTCACTCCTTCCAATGGTGAAAATACAGTGGTGCAAATCGTAAAGGCTCCAATAATCATATATTCAATGAATCTGATCCATCCTTCCCTCGTTGTCTTGTAGGATGATGTACTAAATACATCTTCCCTAAATTTGCATTTAAAACGATAGACATATTCTGCCATAATGATACCAATAGTTCCCTGAATAATATCACCCACTTGAGAATCAAATGCTGTCTCACCAAACCAATTGACAAAGTCACTCGGAAAATATTGGGGTTCCAGAGCAGCTACCGTTCTGACCGTTCCAGCTACGATGGCTTCACCAGTTTCCCAGAAAAACATGAATAAAAAAGCAGTCACTAATCCATTGACATACATCCAATTTATTATTTTTCTTGTATGTGAATCTGTTGGAAATAATGATGCTATTCTATAAATGATGTGATTAATAAGTTTTGCTGCCAAATCTGAAACAAATAACCGAAAAAAGAATGGCATGACGTAATGGACATATGGCCATCCATCTACCACACCAAATGCGTCAAATGGCATTTGATTGGATGCATACAAATTACTCAGGTTGATTGGAAATCCGAATATTGTAAACATATTGCTATGATCAATGTGTTTCCAATTTACCAAATGATCAATTTATATTTCAGTACAATAAATCAATAAATAATATATGATATTTTTTTTTTGAATACAATTATCCATACTAGCGATGATAATATCACCTTATTGCGTCAAACAATATTGACATACAATGATTGACATATAAAAAAATGGAATCATCGTTCTCAGTGCCATTGATCATCAGTATTATCGATGGCACTGAGAACGATCAGCAATACCATAGGATATATAGAATGCATACATAGAAGAATATTTAATATATCAACCAGAACATCGGCACCATATAATATAATTTATATATCATGACAAAAAAATCATTTTTTTATTAACATCCATCGATTCTTGGAGTGAAATATAGATTAGAACACTGAAAGGAAATGACATCAACATCCATTCATCAGAAATCGTATTTCATCCTAATTGTTTCAGTGTTACTATTGGGTTTTATAATCACAACAACATTGGCTCTCCCTCCGAGAGATAGCAGATCACCAACAGGAATTGGTAGAAAGAGACCAATCGATAGACGCACTACGGGTCCTTCGACATCACGTCGTCGTTCACCAAGCACATTGCGTAAACCATTACCACCAAGAAGAAGAAGAAGAAGAAGACCATTACCACCACCACCAAGAAGGAGAAGACCATTACCACCACCACCACCAAGAAGAAGAAGAAGAAGAAGATATCCATTATCTAGAAATGAACTTGAAATTCTACGTTTGAGACGTGAATTGGCAAGATATGGATTGACAAGAAGAAGAAGATCATTATTATTGGATTTACTTCGATATGCTTTGAGAAGAAGGGCATTGGATCGTTATGGAAGATGGTACAATCAGCAACATTATTCCAATGTTTTCTCACCAATGTCATTTGAACAAAAAGATCACTTGAATTTATATTCTACCAGTTGGGATAGAAATAAAGAAAAAAAATCAACGTTCACTATGACCGGAAATTTCAATATGAAAAAACAGCACGATACTTTATTTGGTGTTCAATCCAATGAACATTTCAATATGGGTGATAGACCATCTAAATCTGAAGAGATGTTCCATTATGTATCAACGTCATCCAATAGTAATAAAGATAGATCATCACCGGGGCAACAATCATCACAAGCACAATGGAACACATTTAAAAAAATGTCATTTGAAGGTGATGTTCTTGATGAATCATTGAAACATTCGGATGATTCTGTCAATTCAGTGTTCATGTTATCACAACCAATGGAATGGTTGAAATACATTCTATTAAAGTATGACTCAAATTTTAGATTTGAAGGTGTATTTGAATTGAAAAAGAATCCTGAAGACCAGAGAGACAATGACAAAAAAGAAATGTTTTCAGAGGCATACAAGAGAGTGAGAAGGGGAGTGACAAAATACATGAAAATATATGAAAGTGTCTACAATCAACAATGTATTTTCTGTATCATGAAAAATCACACCAATGCCATTGAGAATATTCTATCCAAATCCAAATCTACAGAATTCAAAGATAGAAAGAAAGACAACGTGGCTCAAAAGCATAGAGAATTCTTGCAAGACATTGAATTTGGTGTCGTTTTATCTAATGATAATATGCTCGACATCTATTGGCAAGACAGTCACAGCATTCAAAACAAGAAGAGATCTTATCCGTCATCGTCATCCACCAGCGCAAGACAAACATCAAATCAAGAAAGTGTGGACGAAGATGACATTTTCAGTGTAGATCCTATTTCAAGGTTTAGAATACCGGATGAATGGATTGGAATCGGAAATTGTAAACAAGGAGTACATGATCATGGATCACATAAAAATTGCAATATCAAATCTGGAAAGAAAGTTGATGTTCGTGTCACCTACAAATCATATCAATCCAAAAGAATGTTCTTGATCATTGAGATTGGAAAATATTATAGGCTTGTGGATCCATCCCAATTAATGTTCCACGATGAAGTGACAACAGAACATACATGGAATGCCAACAAAGAACAATGGGATGTCAACCCATTCCATGGAAAGAAAGAAGTTCCAGAGGAAGTGATTCATGCATATTTTGCTAAACAATATGAAAAAAAATTGGAAAATTATTACAGACAAAACAATAGACCTATGGAAGCACAAGATGGAAAACCAGATCTTTCCAATTGGGACAAAGACAGTTTCATTTTCATTGGTAACTCATTCGAACATTTTCATAACTTGGAAAATATTCATTTTGGATCCAGTGGAATGGAAGTTCACGTAGATCGTGTTCATCTTGGAACTTATCAAGAAGTGGATATCAAGACTACCGACGTTCATCACAGCGATGACGAGCAATATTCAGTTGCTCCCGTTGACATTGAATCCTTTAGACATGATATGAATTATGACATCGGCTATGAATTTTTATCATCAAAATTAACAAAGACCATCAAAAAAATATTTGGAAAAAAAAAATGTAATGGTGATAAAATCAAATGTGAATGTCCAAAATGTCTCATTGGAGGATTCATTCAAAAGAAAAAATATGTTTATGTCGATAGGTGTTACACAAAAGATGAATATTTAGCCCTACCGGATAAAACTGGATATTTTGGAAAGTGCAAGTCTGATGATGACAAAGGAAAGAAATCAAAATGTTATGGAAGAGGCTATTGTAAATGCCCAACTTTACCGGATATTGAATTACCACCTGTTCCAGATGTCAATGTGACACAACCAAATGTCACCACACCGACATCACCGCCAACAACGCATTGTCCAAAGAATGAACAACCAAATTATGATGGTAAATGTTATAAAAAAATGAAAAGAAAACCAAAAAAACCGGATCCAAGTTGTTATGTTCCAATTCATTTGTCATATGCAAATACTTTAAGTTCAGTAATTCCTTTGAAAGATTGTTCTGTTGACATCACTGGATTAAAATATAACACGGAGTCATTCTGTAACATTGAAGAACCATTTAATTATAATCAAACACACAACAATCAACATCATTCATGTTGTTCCATTGCTGAAATGTATCAAAATAGATTGAATCAACTTTTGGCTTCACATAATGGTGCACTCCAAAAAGATGTTCATTATAGAATACATGAAAACTTTCAACAAAGAGTAAAAGTGTGTGGTAATGAAACTAGTGAACCAAGACATGATATGTATTTAATGCCGGGTGAACACAGTTTGGTACATCAAGTGATTATTGAAATCTTCAATTGTACCAATGTAATCCCAGTGTTACCAAAAGAAAAATGCTGTTCATTTAAAGATAAATTAAAGACACAAAAATATTTGGATGAATGTGAAAATAATGGAAAACAATCATTCATTTGGAATGAAATGGATGTGTCATTAAAGTGTAAGCCTTATTGGAACAACAATGCATATCAAGATAATTGTCCATTATCAAGTGGATATTCGGTTCCAACTCATGATGTATTACAAATGAAAATCAAGAAACATCATCACGATTCCAATGGACTAATTACACCAAACAGTTATGAATTATTGAGTCAAAACTTTGTGGCTCCATTTGTTTATGCAAATGATTGGTCACTCAAAGCATTTGTTGTTGGACCGTATGCACCATTGACTCAAGAAATTATTCATTATTCATTGTCTGGTTACAGTAATGTATTTGATCCATATGTTCTCCATTTATTAAGCGGACGCCACCCATCATATGATCATGATAATGGAGAAGGAAGTAGATTACCAACAACACAAGATTTACCATACTACAAATTCCAAAATGATTTTGTGATGCAAGTCAGTAAAGCAAATACATTCGAAGATGTATTGAATGGAACACAAGGATTACTAGTCCCAATTGTCAGAATGTATCCTATTTCTATGATCACAGGTTTCAATGGCGGATTCAATCCAATTAGTTATTATCAACAAGACAAATATTATTTGACTTATGTACAACCGAATCCAGTTAGACAATTAGCATTAGAAAAAACAGTTCATGTCCATATACTTCAATATAATCCAAGTGAACCGAAAAGAACCAGTTTACCTAAACTTTTCTATCAATTCAACAGAGCATTTTGTTATGAAACATGTTTAAGTGCAGTATTAACAACAACACCATTTAATAGAAAATGTCCATTCCCTGATTATTATGTTGATGAAACTAAGAATCCCAAAGATTGGAATTTATTAGAAACACAACATTTTTATTTTGGTATGGAATTTGGTAATGGTGT
>Ga0193959_1000726_pt1 | contig 13394 bp, 14 predicted proteins | sample FB_2_MG_FD_140333 | JGI IMG/M metagenome (GOLD analysis project Ga0193959, IMG submission 140333) | Microbial mat bacterial communities from the Broadkill River, Lewes, Delaware, United States - FB_2_MG | ecosystem: Environmental > Aquatic > Freshwater > River > Microbial mats | place: USA... | reverse complement strand
ATCTAATTCTTCTTTTGATTTTACTATAGACACACCGATACTACTTCCCAAACGCACTGGTTTTATAATCACTGGAAAATTATCTATACTTATTTCATCATTTTTTGTAAAATATTGATATGCCAAAGTTTTAACATTTACAGAACTACTATATGACTTTGTCAAAAATTTATTACAACTCACTACACAAGCCTCTACACGAGGTCCAATAAATGGTATATTAAAAAATTTAAACATACCAGCCAATACTCCATCTTCACCATCACCACCATGGATAAGATTTAAGAGAACATCAAATTCTAAATTTGTTGTTTTAAATAAGCCTTTTTTTGTAAAAGTATTATTAGTTAGTTGTAATTTATCACATTTTTTATAGTCTCCAGAACTAAAAATATTTGATTTAATTATATCTGTTGGGATATGATAAAATTCTCTATTTTTATCAACAAAAATATATACCAGTTCATTTTTTAAAACTTTTTTCATAGTAATTGAACTCACGATACTTATCTCATGTTCAAAGCTTTGTGCTCCAAATACTATTGCTATTTTTTTACTCATATATTCCCTACTTATCTTTGTAATTTCTTTAATGCTTCTTTAACAATTCCTGATACATCTGTTTGTGTACAAGAAGTTAAAGCTTTATTTATTTGATCTTTTTTAAAACCTAAAGACTCCAATGCCATTACAGCTGCTGCTGCATTTTCACCAAAATTATTTTCATTATTATCTTCACCAGAAATAACAAAACCACTAAGTTCTACCAAAATTCTACTCGCACCTTTAGGTCCAATTCCTGGAACTCTTTTCAACATAGCTACATCTGAAGTTTCAACAATCTGCGCAAAACTACTAGGTGTAAAAGTACTACATATTGCCATAGCAGCTTTCGGACCTACACCATTTATTTTTATAACTGTATCAAAAAGTTTTTTTTCATTTGGATCTAAAAAACCATATAGATTATTACTATCTTCTTTTATTATTTGTGTTGTATGTAATCTCACATTTTCTTCTATAATTGCAGAACTACAATTTATGGAAACAAAAACCTCATAAGTTAAACCCTGTACATTTATATGTACAAGCGTTGGCTCTTTTTTTACGACTTTACCTTCTATTCCTACTACCATTATCTCTTTTCTTTAATAGATTAATTATTTATATTTTAGTTCCAATTATAACATATTGTTTCTTTATTATATTTAATTATATATTCTAATAAATTTTATGAAAAATAATCTATTTATTAATTTAGTTTATTGTAGAATTTTTTGTAATTTAATTTATAATATATATGAAATGAGGAATATTCTATGCCAAATAAAGAACTAAATATAATTGAACAGTTATGTGAAGTGATAGAAGAATCAGAACAAATGTCTATTGAAGTAATGGATCATTTAGATATAGTATTAGAAAAACTTAATTTATTGAAAGATAGTAAAGAGCTCGATAATGATATAGATGGTATTAAAAATAATATCTTTATGACATTAGAATCAATGCAAGCGCAAGATGCTCATAGACAGAAAATTGAAAGAGTCGTAAACAATTTAGATCCAGAAAATGGGAAGTTTGCAAGTAGTGCAAAACATATTTCAGGAGACAACAACGATGCTGAATTGGTTGATGATGATGAATTAGCTGCCCTTATTGCAGCTGCAAATGCTTAAAGATTGTGATTAAACACAATCTTTACACTTACCATTTACAATAACATTATTTACTACATATCCATCTAGTTTAACATCTAAATTACTAAGACATTCTATTTTGTTACAATTTAAACATACAAAATGTGCATGTGGAATTAACCGTAATTCAAAATACCTTTTTTTATCATTTGATTCGAAAGAATTTAATATCCCCTGCTCCTCAAATTTAGCTATATTTCTATAGAATGTTGCTTTATCCATTGATATATTAGATTTTATATCTTCATAACTTAATGGTTTTTTAGCCTCTTGGAGTATCTCTAAAAGTGCAATTCGAGCAGAGGTAAGTTTGATTTTTTTGTTTTTTATTATTTCTTCTATTTTCATAGTAGAAGTATATCATATTTTTCTTTATGCAACTAAGTTGCATTTAAGAGATTCTAATATACAATTCAAAAAATGCAACTTAGTTGCAAAAAGGAAACTAATGAAAAAATTAATATTGACAGCATTTATAGGATTAACTTCTTTTGTTTATGCAAATGTAAACGCAGTAGTAAGCATACTACCACAACAAACATTTTTAGAAAAAATAGGTGGAGATAAAGTGAATATTACACTTATGGTTAAGCCAGGGAGCTCACCTCACTCTTATGAACCAAAACCATCTCAAATGAGAGATATCAGCAAAGCTGATGTTTATTTTTCTATTGGTGTAGAATTTGAGCACACATGGTTAGAAAAATTTAAAAGTCAAAATAAATCTATGCTCATAAAAGATATGGGACAAGGTATTATTAAAATTGAGATAGAAGAGCATTCACATCATGATGAACATGAAAAAGAAGCGCATCATAAGCATGCGAAAGATGACCATCACGAAGAAGATAATATAGATCCACATATTTGGTTAAGCCCTAAAAATGTTAAAATCATAGCACAAAATATTTTTGCAACATTATCTCAAATAGATAGTAAAAATTCAGCATACTATAAACAAAACTTAGAGTTATTTTTAGAAGAGATAAAAACTACAGATAAGATGATTAAGGAAATATTAAAAAACACACCAAAACAGACTAAATTTATGGTATTTCATCCTTCATGGGGATACTTTGCTAAAGATTATGATTTAGAACAATTTGCCATTGAGTCAGGTGGAAAAAATCCTAAACCAAAACAAATAGCGTACTTAATAGAGGAAGCAAAAGAGGAAAAAGTTAGTTCTATTTTCACAGCACCTGAGTTTTCTACAAAAACTGCAAATCAAATAGCAAAAGAAGTTGGTGTACCAGTAGTAAAAATAAGTCCATTAAATCCTCAATGGAGTAAGAATCTAATCAAACTAGCAGAAGCTATTTCACATAATTAATAACTTATACTCTTTTGAGTGTAAGTTATTTGCAACCTAGTTGCACAAATTTATACTCATTAAATAAACATTTAGATAGAATCTCAAAAATAATATAAAAGAAGTTTAATGTCAATAATCGAGATAAAAAACCTATCATTTTTTTATGATAAACAAACCATACTAGAAAATATCAACTTAAATGTAGAAGAAAAAGACTTTTTGGCTATTATAGGTCCCAACGGTGGAGGCAAATCTACACTTCTAAAAACTATCCTAGGGATAAATCAAATCAAAACAGGTAGTATTAATATTTTAGGAGAAAAACCCTCTTTGAACCTTGCTAAAGTAGGATATGTACCACAAAATACAAATATAAATACAAACTTTCCTATAAAAGTAATAGAAGTTGTTATGATGGGGCATATCAGAGATAAACATGAAGAAAATAAAAGCAAAAATTTTTTACATAAGTATTTTAAAATAGGTTATAACGAGTTTGAAAAATCTTGTGCTCTTTCCGCACTAAAACAAGTTGGCATGGAAGAGTTTGCAGAACAAAAAATAGGAAAACTTTCAGGAGGTCAAAGACAAAGAGTGATGATAGCTAGAGCACTTTGTAGTCACCCTTCAATCTTACTATTAGATGAACCAACTGCTAGTATCGATGTAAGCTGGCAAAAACAAATATATGATTTGTTAAAAGAACTTAACAAAACTATTACAATAATTGTAGTAAGTCATGATATATCTGTGATACTTAGTTATGCTTCAAAAGTTGCTCATATCAATAAAATCATAACATATCATGATATTTCACAAGAAGATACTAAAATTCAATCAAACCAAAATGATCATTTTTGTGAAGTTGAGATGCTCCAGATGTTTGGTGAAAGTACTCAAAAAGGAACATGCAATAGTGATGAGGAGATTTGTACATGTTAGATGTATTAAATTATGAATTTATTCAAAATGCAATTATGGCGGGAATATTAGTAAGTTTTGCATCTGGAATTATTGGCTCACTTATTGTTGTAAATCGTATGGTATTTTTAGCCGGAGGAATAGCACATACCTCTTATGGTGGAATAGGAGTTGCTGTTTATTTTGGTCTTCCTATATTTTTGGGAGCATCTGTATTTGCGGTGCTTGCAGCACTTTTAATGGCAATGATTACACTACATCAAAGAGATAAAATAGATACTTTTATTGGTCTTATTTGGGCTGTAGGTATGGCTATAGGTATTATATTTGTTGATTTAACTCCTGGCTATAATGTAGACCTTATGAGTTATCTTTTTGGTTCAATATTAGCTGTTAGTGGTGATGATTTAACATATATGGGTGTACTTTTAGGAGCAATTTTTCTTATTGTTACACTTTTTTATCGTGAAATATTAGCTGTTTCTTATGATAGTGAATATGCAAGTTTACGAGGAATAAATATAAAGTTTTTTTATACACTTATTCTTATTTTATCTGCTTTAACTGTAGTGATTGCAATCAAAGTAGTTGGACTTATTTTAGTGATAGCATTATTAACAATACCTATTTATATCGCAGAAAAACTTTCTAATTCTTTAGGAATGATGATGTTTTTATCGGGTGTTTTATCATCCATATTTACATTAACTGGTCTTTTCTTTTCATATCAGTTTGATGTAACCAGTGGTGCTAGTATTATTTTAGTGAGTGCTATTGCACTCACTATCTATCTTATTATTTCAAAAATTTTTAAACTGTGAAATATATAGTATTCTTTTTTTTAATACTACAAAACTATCTATACGCTTGTAGTATATGCACAACAGAAGTACCACAAGTTATTGTAAGTGTAAATATAGATTCACAAAAAGAAAAAACACTTTTTAATGTACAGTGGAGATTTCATAACGAGTTTGTAAATGATTTGACTCAATATGATTTAAATGAAAACAACACCTTTGAGCAAAGTGAAAAATTGATGATTGAAGACAGCTTAGTATCTTATCTCAAAGAGTTTCGTTACTTAACAGATATAGAATATAAACATCAAAAACAATATACTCAGACAAAATATATAGAAAACATAAAACCAACAGCTACTTCACTAAAATTTGATCAAGAAGGGATGGTATTTCAATATTCATTTACACTTCCAATTATTTTAAAAAACAATCATAAACTTTATGTTGGTTTTAATGACGAACGGGGCAATTTTAGTTTTATGCTAAAAAATATACTTTTACTTAACTACAACCATACTTATACTTTAAATAAAACTCTTATTAATTCAAATTTACTATTTAATGACCCTAATATAATTGAAAAAAAAGAGCATATTGAACCACAAAAAATAGATACAAAAGTTATTAGTATTGAACCGAAACAAACATTTTTAGAGATACTATCAGAGGAACTAACTGAAATAAAAAATAGTTTAAAAGAGATTCTTAAAGATATAAAAGAAAATAATGGTACTTTGTCCTATATTTGGCTACTATTTTTCTCTTTTTTATATGGTATTGTTCATGCAATTGGTCCAGGGCATGGTAAAAGTTTAGTAAGCAGCTATTTTCTAAATCAAAATAAGTCATACATAAAAGCTCTTAGTGTCTCTAGCTTAATAGCTATTGTGCATACATTTAGTGCTTTTCTTGTGACTTTAGTTGTATATTTTGCAGTAGGGTTTATCTTCAATTCGGCAATTGTCAATATAGAAAAAATTGCAACTCAAATCAGTGCAGTTATTATTATACTTATTGCATGTTATTTAATTTGGCAAAAATATAATCAAAAAAGAAGTTCTTTAAAATTTACCATCAATAAAACTCCATCTTACATAGCATCACAAAAAGTAACACATAGACAAACATTAAATTGTGGATGCAACTCTTGCAAAACTACAAGTACAGATTTAGGTGTGATTTTAGCAGCTGGCATTATACCCTGTCCAGGTACTGTAACAATCTTTTTATTTACAATAAGTTTGCAAATTTATTTTATAGGGTTTGTAAGTGCTTTATTTATGAGCCTTGGAATGAGTTTAATCATTTTTCTTACTGCTATTTTAAGTATCAAAATACGCCATTCAGCCACACAAAATAAAAGTGTTATAAAACTTTTAGAATATGGTAGTTTATCTTTTATTCTTGGGCTAGGTATATTTTTACTTTTGCTTACATAAATAATACTAATTGTTTTATTTAAGGAAATATATAGTAATTTATTCTATTTAGAATAGCGGAGTAATTATGAACATTCAAAAAAATCTATTTGGTGGCTTAACTGCTGCTATTATTGCTCTTCCCCTAGGACTAGCTTTTGGAGTTGCTAGTGGTATGGGTGCAACAGCTGGTATTTATGGTGCAATTATTTTAGGTTTTTTTGCTTCACTATTTGGAGGCACTGAAACTCAAATATCAGGACCTACAGGACCTATGACTGTAGTAATGGCAAGTGCAGTTATTACACTCCATAACGATATAGGCTTAATTATGGCTACTGTGTTACTTGCAGGTTTATTTCAAATAACATTTGGCATATTAAAAATAGGAAAGTTTGTACAGTATATCCCCTATCCTGTAATATCTGGATTTATGAGTGGTATTGGTATTATTATCATTATTTTACAAATCAATCCATACTTAGGACTTTCAACTGATGCTTCTGTTGTTCATATTTTAAGTACACTACCCTCAAATATTTTAAATATTAATTTTGATGCTTTTGTAATAGCAACTCTAACAATAGGAATAATGTTTTTTACACCAAATAAAATATCTAAATTTGTTCCACCACCGCTTATTGCATTAGCAGTCATTACCCCAATAAGTATTTATTTTTCTTTTGATGTAGAGACTATAGGTGTTATACCCTCAACATTACCATCTATTGTGATCCCATCTTTTAATTTAGATAACTATACAGTAATCATAACTTTGGCATTTACTTTAGCTGTTTTAGGTACTATTGATACGCTTTTAACTTCAATAGTTGCAGATTCTATTACAGGTACAAAACATAAACCAAATAAAGAACTTATAGGTCAGGGTATAGGAAACTCTTTATGTTCTCTTGTAGGAGCTATTCCTGGTGCAGGGGCGACCATGCGTACTGTTATAAATGTTAAAAGTGGTGGAACTCATAAAATATCAGGAATGTTACATTCTATTATTTTACTTATTATTGTTCTTTTTCTAGCTCCACTGGCCTCAAAAATACCTATGCCACTTTTAGCAGGTATATTAATTAAAGTTGGAATGGATATTTTAGATTATAGGTTTTTAAAAATTTGGAAGTCTAGTCCTAAAAATGATTTAAGTGTTATGCTTGTTGTATTTTTTATAACTGTATTTGTTGATTTGATTACAGCTGTAGGAGTTGGGGTAGTTTTAGCATCACTATTAATCGTGCATCGTATTACACAAGAAACAAAAATCACACTCGAAGATAAAAGTCACGACCACCAAGAATTAGATGCTGATTTATTAAAAAAACATATTCGTATAATAAAAATTGATGGTGCATTTTTCTTTGGTTCTAGTACTGCTTTTGAAAGTCAAGCGAATGCTATTTTAGATACAAAAATTGTTATTATCGATATTTACAATGTTCCATTTATCGATATTACAGCAATCTTCACTCTCATGGATTTAATAGCAAAACTTCAATCAGATAATATAAAAGTAGTTATAATTTCTAAAAATAAATATAAAAAACAATTAAAAGAAGTAGATAAAAGTATGCTATTAGATGATATTGCATTTTATGAGGATATAAATAAAGCATTAAAAGATATGAAATAAGATTGTAACTTTTAACTTTCATTTTGGATTGATTAGGTAAAATCTATTCTTTAAAGGAAATTATTACAATGAATAAAAAAATCATCAACATACTATTTATAGCATCACTTGTATATATTTTTACAGGATGTGCTTCAAAAGAGCAAGAAGAGTACAATAAACCTGCTGTTTATTGGTATAATAAAATGATAAATCAGATCTCAAACTATCAGTTAGATGATGCAGATGATACATTTACTTCGCTTGAATCAGAACATAGAAATTCACCATTGTTACCGAGTGCAATTATGATTATTGCAATTTCTCATATGGAAGATGAAGCGTATACTTTAGCAAACTACTACTTTGATGAGTACTTAAAAAAATACAGCTTGAAAAAAAATGCTGATTATATTAGATATTTAAAAATTAAGTCAAATTTTCTAGCATTTAAAAACCAATTTAGAGATCAAGAACTATTAACAAAAACGATAGTTGAAACTGATCTTTTTATTGAAGAATACAAAAATTCACAATATATTCACTTAGTAAACAATATAAAATCTAGATTACTTATGGCAAAAGCTATGTTTGATAAAGAGATTTCTGATCTTTACAGTAGAGTAGATAAACCTAAAGCACAAGCATTTTATGCAAAAAGAGCTAGTGAAAACTGGAAAAATATAGAAGAGATAGAAAAAGTAGATGTGCCTTGGTATAGAGCTATTTTTGAATAATATTAGAATAAGATAAAGAGAGAAAGAATGAAATTAACAGATTATGATAGTTTTCCAGATAGATTACCTATTTTAGTAGAAAATAGTATTTTTCTATATCCATTTATGATAGCACCAATTTTTATAGGTGATGAACAAAATATTAATGCAGTTGAATATGCAATAAATAATAATAAACTAATAACAATAGCAGTAAGTAAAAACACTATAGATAAAAAAACAAATGAGTTTTATAATGTTGCCGTTGTAGGTAACATAATGAGAAAAATCACTTTACCAGATGGCAGAGTAAAAGTACTTTTTCAAGGTCTAGAAAAAGTAGAAATTAAAGAGATTGTAAATGGTTCTCCATTGATGGGAATAGTAGATATTTTACAAAATGACAAATATGATGAATCGAAAACACCTGCAATTTTAGATATTTTAAAAACAAATATAAATAAACTTTCAAAACTAAATACTAAGTTTCCAATTGATTTAATAAAAACTATTGAAGAGAGTGTAGAGCCTGTTAGAATTGCTGATCTAGTATCTTCTGTTATTCAAATTACAAATGAAGATGCTTATACTTTATTTAAAGAAAAAAATATAAATACGAGACTTCTAGGTATTATTGATCATATCAAAAAAGAGATAGAAACTTTTAAATTAAAAAATGAAATTAATAAAAAAGTTAATACAAAACTTGACAAACATCAAAAAGATTATTATCTAAAAGAGCAATTGCGTGCAATTCAAAAAGAGTTAGGTTCTGATGATAAAAAAGAAAAAGAGATTTTAGCCTTTAAAAAGCAACTTAAGAAAATGAAACCTTTCATGCCAAAGCTAGGTTTTAAAGAGGTTAAAAAACAAATTGAGAAGTTAAGTAGACTACATCCTGATAGTGGTGATGCTTCTACTATTCAAACATATATAGAACAAGTACTTGAAGTACCATTTAATAAAAAAGCACTAGATAAAATAGATGTAAAAGAAGTAGAAGAACAACTTAATTTAGACCATTATGCTTTAACTGAACCAAAAGATAGAATTATTGAATATTTTGCAGTGAAACAACTACTAGAACAAAGAAAAATAGAAGTTGGTAAAACAAACAGTACTGTTTTATGTTTTGTAGGACCTCCTGGAGTTGGTAAAACATCATTAGCTAACTCCATTGCATCTGCTCTAAATAGACCACTTGTAAGAATTGCATTAGGTGGTATGGAAGATGTAAATGAATTAAGAGGTCATAGAAGAACTTATGTGGGAGCAATGCCTGGACGAATTGTACATGGACTTACAACTGCTAAAAAGATGAATCCCGTAATTGTTTTAGATGAGATAGATAAAATAGGTGCCAATCATAGAGGAGATCCAAGTGCTGTGATGCTTGAGATTTTAGATCCTGAACAAAATAATGCTTTTAGAGATTTATATTTAAATTTTGATATTGATTTAAGTGATTGTATTTTTATCGCTACGGCAAATAATGCAGGAAAAATCCCTGCACCATTACGAGATAGAATGGAATTTATTCAAATGAGTAGTTACACACCAAATGAAAAATTTCATATTGCTCAGAATTATTTAATTCCACAAGAATTAAAAAAACATGGATTAAAAAAAGCAGAAGTAAATTTAAGTAAACCTACAATTGAACTCATCATTGAAAAGTTCACAAGAGAAGCTGGAGTGAGAAATTTACGAAGAGTATTTGGTAAACTCTATAGAAAAGCTGTAAAAGAATTTATGTATGACAAAGAGTTGAAAAAAGTAATAATTAATACAAAAAATCTTGAAGATTATTTAGATAATCCAGTTTTTGAAATAGAACATGCAGAGAAAACAAATAGTATTGGAATAGTAAACGGTCTTGCTTGGACAAGCGTAGGTGGTGATGTATTAAAAATTGAAACAGCTAAATTTACAGGCAAAGGGCTTTTATCACTTACCGGAAATATGGGTGATGTTATGAAAGAGAGTGCAAGAATTGCTCATAGTGTTGTAAAAGGTCTAATAGATAAGAAAAAACTTAAAAATGCAAGTTTTAAAACTCATGATATTCATATGCATATCCCAGAAGGTGCTACACCAAAAGATGGACCAAGTGCTGGTATTGCTATGTCTTTAGTAATTGCTTCTATTTTAACAAATCGAAAAGTTCCATCAGATTTAGCTATGACAGGAGAAGTTACACTTACAGGAAAAGTACTTCCTATTGGGGGATTAAAAGAAAAACTAATTGCTGCACATAAAGCAAAAATGAAAAGAGTTCTTATTCCTCTTAAAAACTTTCAAAGAGACCTAAAAGAGATTCCAGATGAAGTAAAAGACAATATAGAAATTATTCCAGTTAGTAAAATTGACGAGGTTATAGAGTACGGTTTAATATAGTAACATAATATGGATGAACGAATAAAACATATAAAAGAGTTACAAGAAAAATCATATAAACACCAACCACGACAAAGTAGTGTTTTAGGAAATTTTTATGCAATTATAACAATAGTTGCTGTTTGTATCTCTGTTTTATACTACATTAACTACATCCAACCAGCTCAAAAAGCAAAAGCTTTAAGAGAACTCAATATAATAAAACATCAAGAATTTCTAGACGAGAGAGCCAGAAGAATTGCTCTTTCTCATAAACTAAATGCAAGAGACTATAATGCAACAAAATAAACTACTCAGTATTACAAATATTCTTATTTTATCAAACATCATTATGTTTGGAGTACAAAATAACATACAAAATGGAGACCTATATTTAGGACTCAATATCTATTTTTTTGAAGCTGAATTATATTATCAGTTACTTTCTACAATGTTCGTACATGGAGGAATAGCTCATATACTTATGAATATGTTTGTTTTATATCAGTTTGGAAACATGATAGAAAGTGTCATAGGAATACCTAGATATCTACTGCTATATTTTATCGGTGGAGTACTCACTTCAATCGGTAGTTTAGCCTATATGTACTACACAGGTAACTGGGCAAATCTAGTAGGAGCTAGTGGTGCTATATCAGTTCTATTAGGTTGGTATGCCCTTAAAGACACATATCAAAGAAGTGGTATCATTGTATGGATACTTTTAATATCTTTTGCACCCCTACTTTTAGGACTACCTGTTGCTTGGTATGCTCACTTAATAGGTTTTGCTCTTGGATGGGTTATTGGATATATTTTGTAGTTTTCATTATATACCGAAAACTTTATCTATATCATCAATAATATCTGAATCAATATAACCTTTAGAACCTTGTTCATATAAGATTTCCATTGTATCTTTATGTGTCATACCTAATCTATACGGTCTATCCTCTGTCAAGGCCTGATATATATCTAAACAAGTCATAAGTCTCTCTTCAAAACTAAGCTGTTCACCACTTATTCCATAAGGATAACCTTCTCCATTTAGTTTTTCATGATGGTTCGCAGCCCAGTTAACTATCTCTTCAAAACCATTTATCTTTTCTAACGCTTGACGAGTATAATATGTATGTGATTTTATTATTTCAAATTCTTCATGTGTGAGTTTACCATTTTTTTCAAGAATAGAATTTGGTATAGCTAACTTTCCTAAATCATGTAAGTTTGCAGCTATGATAAGTTTTGAAACCTTTTCGTACTCATAGTTATAAAAAGTAGCCATTTTTTCAACTTTATCACTTAATCCACAAGAATGTCTTGATGTAAAACTTGAATTTGAATCTACGATTTTACTAAATACAGCAGATAATTTTATTAAATCTTTATATTCAATATCAATTATATTTGATTTTAATCTATCTAAGATTTTTTGTTCTAAATTTATAGATTGTAAATCAAGCCAAAATGATGTTTTACTGGCTAAAGTGTTAAAATTTTCTACCAATGTTTTAGAGTATGACTTATCAATATTATCATTAATAAATTGACTAATTTTAGCTCTATTTAATACTGATATATTTTCAAAATGAAATAAGTTATCCACGGTATCAGCCAATGAAATTATTTGAGCCATGAGTGGTATCTCATCACCTCTTAACTTAAAGTATCCATTACCATCAAATCGTTCATGATGATACCTCACTATATTTTTATGATTTGTTAAAAAAGGAAAATGAATAATATTTTCTTCCCCTATATCACAGTGAATAGTATATTTCTCTAAAATATTAATATTAGAAGCATCTGGCGATTGAGACGAAGTATTTATTGTTGATTCTTCACAAAGCCCATTATCATGCAATATAGCAAAAGAACATAAATCAAATTTTTCATCATCACTAAATTCATAAAACTCAGCAATTCGTATTGCTATATATGCAACTCTTTTAGAATGGTATTGTGTAGCACCCAAAGTATCTATTTCAACAAAATCAAGTGCATCTGATATTGCTAATAAAAATTGATTTAAGTTAAACTTCATTAAAAATCTCCTATTTGACTTATCAATAATTCAAATTATAGCCAATCTTTTATTGAACAATCTAAAAATATTCAGTTACTGTTTCAATAACTATTCAGAAATGTTTTTTAATACACCCAATCGCATTAAATCTTTTGCAGAATAGTAAATAAGTTCAAAATCTCCACTATTTACCCACCACTCACTACTTAATTTATCTACCCAATTCTCTTCATTAAGTTTTTCAGTAGTAATAGAACAACTTTTTGTTAAACAGTCAATTCCACGAGTTGTAATAACCCAATCACCAAATCTTTTTAATATCGTATCTAAACCTAACTCAGTTGCAATCTCAATAATTGTATTTTCTTTTTCCCCTATTTTTACAGTACCTTTATATGGTTCTGGAAAATAGTATGATGCTTTAATATGATTTACCATATTTGTATTCTCTCTTATTATGTAAAATACAATTATTTTATCTAAACAATGTCACATTTT